>Ga0209408_1000027_pt1 | contig 116733 bp, 91 predicted proteins | sample AD_UKC107_MetaG_FD_184422 | JGI IMG/M metagenome (GOLD analysis project Ga0209408, IMG submission 184422) | Active sludge microbial communities of municipal wastewater-treating anaerobic digesters from Hong Kong - AD_UKC107_MetaG (SPAdes)... | ecosystem: Engineered > Bioreactor > Anaerobic >... | reverse complement strand
GGGACCGGATGGCGGGGAAGGATGGTGATCCCGGTAAAACCTGCCTCATTCAGTGCATGGGAGAGCGTCTCCTGCTGCCACGGGTGGATATGTCCCGGGTCCTTGAAGAAATTGAAAAGTCCCGTGAGGCATCCGGTGTTCGGTACTTCGACGATCAGAAGTCCTCCCGGTTTGAGACGGGTATGAATCAGGTTCAGAAGGACGGAGGCCTGACCGGGAGGAAGATGTTCCAGAACATGAAAGAGGGTAACGCACCCGATCGATTGGGGTTCCGCTCTAGAGAGTACTTCGAAGAGGTCTCCGTGAATGACGGGGAGACCTTCCTCTTTCAGAGACCGTGCGAAGCTTTCGTTCTTTTCGATGCCCTGAGATGGGATGGCTTCCCTGGACAGAAGACGCAGAAATTCTCCACGGCCGCAGCCCAGATCCCACACCGGGTAATGCTCTCCAATGCGGTCGAGATAGAACGCAAGATCTTTCTCGATGGCTTCAACCGATCCCCGGAACCGGTCTTCAAACGCCGCATAGTCCAGATCGGCAGCCGCTTCCGGTGTGATTTTTTCCAGGGCTTTCTCCTGGGCCATGGACATGAACCGTCGGGTTCGCGCTAATGCCCATTCCGCTTTGGCATCGATACCGCCGAGAACAGCCTCGGTCTCTTCCTTCAGGGCGGGTACCACGCCGTCCCGAAGCTTTTCCACTTCACTCTGAAGAGAGCCGTGACTCTTTTGCACGTGTTCCTGGAGTCGAACGATATCTTCATGGAGCCGCGCGGTGTCGCGGGCGAGGGTTTCAATTTGCTTCTGCATCTCTTCTCCGGCGAAGGTATCCAGGAGGAAGAGGTTGAAATTTCTCTGCTGTTCGAGACGGGTAGCTAAGAAAAGATCCCCCGGCTTGCGGAGGATCTTTTTAAGAATCCGTATGAAAGGGTTCCCGTGACGGAGGTCTGCCGGGCGGTTTTCCGCCCAGGCCTCTCTCCACTCAGGATGGTTCTTCGGAGGTTGTTTCGCCACCTTCCGATTTTACCTCCACTTTTACCAGGGCTTCCACATCTCTGTGGAGTTTCACGGTCACGTCGTGGGAACCGATCCTGCGAATGGGCTCGGCAAGATGAATGCGGCGCTTGTCAATAATGATATGCATGGCTTCAAATTTTTCGGCAATATCGGAGGCCGTGATGCTTCCATACAGGTGGCCTTCTTCGCCAGCTTTCGCTTCGAATGTCAATATCTTTTCTTCAACCTGAGATTTCAGCTTTTCCGCCTGATCCCGTTCACGGAGCAGACGGACTTCCCAGACCTTTTTCTGCTGCTCAAGGCGCTTCATGTTGCCCTTTGTGGCTTCCCAGGCAAGGTTTTTCGGAATCAGGAAGTTTCTTGCATATCCAGGCTTGACGTCGATGACGTCACCCTGGTGTCCCAGAGTCTCGAAATCTTCAATCAGGATAATCTTCATGGTGGAGTCTCCTAGTCCTTGACAAAGGGCAGGAGAGCGATGATGCGCGCCTGCTTCACGGCCTTTTCCATCTGCCGCTGGTGCTTGGAGCACGTTCCCGTAACTCTTCGTCCCAGGATCTTGCCCCGTTCCATGGTGAACTGCTGAAGGAGCTCGATGTTTTTGTAATCGATGAACTTCATGCGCTCTTCACAGAACTTGCAGCGCTTTCGGCGTTGAAAATAGAATCTGCGTCCGCCCTCACTCATGGGTTACCTCCTCCGAAGCGGGTGTTTCACTTTCCTTTTTGGCCTGGAAAGGAATGGGAAGCTTGGCCTTGCGATAGTCCTCATCGATGCGGACAATGACATGACGGACCAGATGTTCCATCTGGTTCAGACGCATGTCAATGCGGGAAATGTTCCCCGAGGGACCCGAGAAGTAGATCAGGTAGTAGATTCCCTCGGTAACGCGCTTGATGGGGTAGGCAAGGCGCCGTTTGCGCCATTCCTTCATTTCGTGAAGTTCGCCGTGCTCGCGGACGGTTTTTTCAACCTGTTCCAGAAGAGCCTGTCGTTCACCCTCTTCCATGTCGGCGGGGACAATGAAGAGTAATTCGTAAATACGTCCGTCCATTGGACCTCCTTTTGGACAATTCCCGCACTTCAGTGCGGATGGATTGACCCCGATTCTCTCCCCGGGGTAAGGAGAAACGCTATTCTACACTAAAATCGGCGCAATGACCAGCGCGACAACGCTCATGAGCTTAATCAGAATGTTGAGGGATGGACCGGCTGTATCCTTGAAGGGATCGCCAACGGTGTCACCGACAACGGAGGCCTTATGGGCGTCACTGCCCTTACCTCCAAATGCTCCGCCCTCGATATGTTTCTTGGCGTTATCCCAGGCACCGCCGCTATTGGCCATGAAGATGGCAAGAACTACCCCCGATGCGGTCACTCCGGCAAGGAGTCCACCCAGGGCCCGGACATCATAGAGGCCCACGATGACCGGGGTGAGAATGGCCAGAAGGCCGGGAAGCACCATTTCACGAATGGCGGCGCCGGTGGAAATGTCCACACAGGTTGCAAATTCGGCTTCCGCTTTTCCTTCCATGAGTCCGGGGATTTCTTTGAACTGGCGGCGGACTTCTTCAATCATCGATCCGGCCGCCCGCCCCACTGCTTTCATGGCCATGGAAGAGAAGAGGAAGGGGAGCATGGCTCCTACCATCAGGCCGGCCATGATTGTGGGATCCAGAAGGTTCAGGCCCGTGTCGTGCAGGCCCACTTTGGTCGTATAGGCCGTGTACAGTGCCAGGGCTGTCAGTGCAGCGGAGCCAATCGCAAATCCCTTTCCAATGGCTGCAGTTGTATTTCCCACAGCGTCCAGCTTGTCGGTCCGCTTGCGGACTTCGGGGCCAAGTTTGGACATTTCTGCTATTCCGCCGGCATTGTCGGCAACAGGGCCATAGGCATCCACAGCGAGCTGAATTCCCGTCGTCGACAGCATGCCCAGAGCTGAAATGGCGATTCCATATAATCCTGCAACTTTATAGGCAACGATAATGGTCCCGGCAATGGCAAGCACAGGGAGAGCTGTGGATCTCATTCCCGTCGCCAGACCCGAGATAATATTTGTCGCAGCTCCGGTTGTTGAATCCTTAGCGATATTTTGTGCGGGTTTTCTTGCTTCCGCGGTGTAGTACTCGGTGACGAGCCCGATAAAGATCCCGCAGGCCAGCCCGACCAGGGTCGCAATGAAAAGAGCTGTGGTGTGCGTGGGAAGAAGCCAGCGGATAATGAAGTACGAAAGGATGGCCATGCCGATGCCGGCACCGAAGGTTCCGGTATTCAGAGCGGTCTGAGGGTTGCCGCCTTCCCGGGTTCGAACGAAAAAGGTACCCAGGATTGAAACGATGATTCCGACCGCTGCAAGAACCAGAGGCAGGACAAGGGCCGGAAGGATTTCACCCGTGACAAAGGTGCTGGCGAGAACCATCGAGCCAATAATGGAACCGACGTAAGATTCAAAAAGGTCAGCCCCCATTCCGGCAACATCTCCCACATTGTCGCCGACGTTGTCGGCAATCACGGCAGGGTTGCGGGGATCGTCTTCCGGAATGCCGGCTTCGACCTTTCCTACAAGGTCGGCACCGACGTCTGCGGCCTTTGTATAAATACCGCCGCCAACCCTGGCAAAGAGCGCAATAGAGGAGGCACCCAGACTGAACCCTGCCATAACGGACAGAAACCGTTCAAGATCCTGATCGAAAGGGAAGATCTTGCGATAGACAATAAATAGAACACCAAGACCTAATACTCCCAGGCCTACAACCATCATACCCATGACCGTTCCGCCGGAAAACGCGACCTGAAGCGCTCCGGAAAGACCTTCACGGGCCTTGTTCGCGGTACGGACATTAGCCGATGTAGCCACCCGCATCCCAAAGAAACCCGCGGTGGCACTGCAGGCCGCTCCAATAAGAAAGGACAGAGCAACCAGAGGATGGCTGTTAGGTGTGTGCAGATTCGTCACGGCCAGAAGGATGGAGACAACGATGACAAAGATAATCAGTACGCTGTATTCCCTCCGCAGAAAGGCCATGGCTCCCGACCGGATATGGCCAGCAATCTTGACCATGGTTTCCGTTCCGGGATCCTGTTTTTCGATCCAGTAAGACTTAAAGAGTGCAAAGACAATGGAGAGGACCCCGGCGACGGGGATTAGATAGATGACGGCCTCAAGGTTCACTGTCTTCCTCCTTCGTTCGTGTATTCACGACGGCCATGGCTGCATCCAATCCGCGGTTGATGACCTCTTCCACGGAATCGGCACCCCGACCTAACATGGTTTCAACTATTTCCCGCTCACTCTTCCGAAAATCTGAAAGAACCCATTCGGCAAGATCCAGATATGTCGGGGAACTTCCGATTCCCATGCGAAGCCTGGGAATTCTATCCGAATCAAGAACTTCAATGATGTCGTTCAGCCCGTTATGCCCGCCACTGGACCCCTGCTTCCTGAGTCGGAGGGACCCGAGGGGAAGAGCCGCGTCATCCAGAATGACGAGGACATCTTCCAGGGAAAGATTCAGGTCATGTAGCATCATGGACACAGGGAGACCACTCCGATTCATGAAAAGCTGGGGCTTCATGAGAACAACCTCGACCCCATCTCGTATTCCCTTGCCCGTCAGTGCATTCCAGCGGGCGTTTCTCACGGAGACCCCCCAGCGTTCGGCCAGGTGATCCACAACCCTGAATCCAACATTGTGCCGGTTGTGTTCGTACGCGGCTCCAGGGTTTCCCAGACCGATGACGGCAAACAACTAGTCTTCTTCTTCCTCTTTCTTGCCCCTGGCGATGAGCTCGGGTTCGGCCTTTTCCTCTTCTTCCACTACCTCGGCTTCATCCGCTGCGGATACCTTTGGCGCACTTACGCGGACGATGAGGTTATGTGCTGCGTCCAGAACCTTGACATCCTCACCCATATCCAGATCTTCCACGCTGATATGGTCATTGATATTCAACTTTGAGATATCCACCATGATTTTGGGTGGAATCTTAGATGGAAGACATTCGACGTTGAGGCTTCTCTGCGCGAAATCCAGAAAACCTCCCACCTTGGTTCCCGGGGCGATTCCCTGGAGCTCAATCGGTATGGTTACGTGGATTGACTGGCCGTAAACCACCCGAATGAAATCGATGTGCATGAGGGTGTGATGGACAGGGTCGATCTGGAATTCATGAATCATGACGGGTTCCGCTTTCTTGGAACCCTCAATCGACAGATTGATAATGATATTGGTGTCCTTGTGCCGAACCATCGAGATGATATCGTCATGGTCCACGGTCAGGGGCACCGGGTCCTTGCCGGCACCGTATAGCACGGCGGGAAGAAGCCCCGTGCGCCGGATTTTCTTGGCGTATTCCTTTCCCCGTCCCTCGCGGGGTTTTGCGTTGATGGTGATTTCCGATGATGGCATGAGTCATTCCTCCTTGGATTTACACGAAAAGTGAACTGACGGAATCATCTTCATGAATCCGTCGTATGGCTTCGCCCAGCAGCGGGGCGATCGATAGTACCTTGAGTTTACTGCATCCGGAAATTTTCTCTTCCGTGGGCATGGTATTCGTTGTGAAGATCTCGGAAATGGAGGAGGCATTGATTCGTTCAATGGCCGGACCTGATAGAACAGGATGTGTGCATCCGGCAAACACCTCCGCCGCTCCCTTCTCCATCAAAGTTTCCACCGTTTTAATCAGCGTTCCGGCTGTGTCAATGATGTCATCCACGATCAGAGCGGTCCGATCCTGGACGTCACCGATGATGTGCATGACTTCCGACTGGTTTGGACCGGTACGGCGTTTGTCAATGATAGCCAGCTGGGCCTGGAGTCGTGAGGCGAAATAACGAGCCCGCTCCACGCCTCCCGCATCGGGTGAGACAACGGTGAGATTCTGAAAATTTCGTTGCCGGAACGCATCCAGAAGAACAGGGGAAGCAAAGAGATGGTCGACGGGTACGTCAAAAAAGCCCTGGATCTGGGGTGCGTGGAGATCCATCGTGAGAACCCGCTCCGATCCCGCCGTGTGCAGGAGGTCCGCAATCAGTTTGCTCGTAATCGGCACCCGGGGCCGATCTTTCCGATCCTGGCGGGCATACCCGAAGTAGGGGATCACGGCCGTCGTCCTCTGAGCGGAACTGCGCTTGAATGCATCAAGCATGATCAGGAGTTCCATGATGTTCTTGTTCGTGGGCTCACTTGTGGGCTGGATAACAAAAACATCCGCTCCCCGGACGTTCTCCTGGATCTGACAGTAGGTTTCCCCGTCAGAGAAGTCCCGCAGCTCCATCCGGCCGGGATCGATCCCCAGATAGGCACAGATCTCCTTCATGAGGGATGGATGTGCACGTCCTGAAAATATCTTTAACGGTCCCTGCATAGCTCCTGGCTGGGGCGGGAGGATTCGAACCTCCGGATGCGGGCTCCAAAGGCCCGTGCCTTACCGCTTGGCGACGCCCCAGTTAATCCTCAATTAGTAAGGAGGCGTCATCCACCTCTTGTGTCATTGCCCGCGCCTCGATGAGTTCTCCCGTGACCTTCTCATACTCCGAAAAAATGAGATTTTCAATTTCCGTCCGCATATCACGGTTGATCGGGTGCGCAATGTCTTTATACTGTCCGTTCCGCTTTCGCTTGGAGGGCATGGATACAAAAAATCCATCCTTGCCCTGGATGATTTTGATATCACTTACCAGGAAACAGTTGTCAAACACAATGGATGCAAACCCCTTGAGCTTGGTATCCTCAACGGGGTACACACGCACCTGGGTGATTTCCATAAACTCCTCCTGAGAATCCCCGTCCGGGGGGAAGCGGTTTAATGGACGGGCTCTACTATAGAGATTTGTCCCCGTTTTGTCAATTTCTGCGTGCATTTTTCGAGGGAGGACGGGGGATAGACGGCCCAGAAGGAACTCCCGCTTCCCGTCATCAGGAGCATGTCCGGACGGTCTTCTTCAAGGACGGCGTAAAACTCCTTCAATTCCGGGGCTACACGGAGGGCGGCCCGATAGAGATCGTTGCGCAGAGGAAAGATGTCATTTCCTTCCAAAAAATTATGGAGAGCCGGGTCTTCCGGTTCCATGGTCCCGGGATGGAGTCCAAGGGCGCGATAGACCGCAGGGGTGGAAAGGGCAAGGGGAGGGGTGAAGATCACGAATGGACCCTGAAGAGGCGGATGATCCAGATAGGTAAGGCTCTCGCCTCTCCCGCGGGCCAGGGCCGAACCTCCCTTGAGAAAAAAGGGTACATCCGAACCCAGTCGGGATCCAAGGTCCATGAGAGAAGTTTCATCGAGACCACAGGACCATATCTGATTCAGTTGCCGCAGGGCCGCAGCGGCGTCGCTGGATCCACCGCCAAGCCCCCCGCCCATGGGAATTTTCTTTTCGATATCAATCCGTATTCCCTTTCTGTGGGCGGCATAAGGCTGAATCAACCGGGCCGCCTTGAAGACCAGGTTATCCTCTTCGTCTACACCCGGGCAAAAAACCCGCAGGACCGGCCACTCCTGTTCATGGAATACCAGGGTGTCCGCAAGGGAGATTTCCTGGAAGAGGGAGTAAATTTCATGATACCCGTCCGGTCGAAGACCTCTTACCTGAAGAAAGAGGTTGATCTTGGCCCGTGCCTGTACGGACACCGGTTTCATGGGTTTCAGAATGTACGGATAGTGTTGATCAACGATCGATCAGTTCTGTGGCAGGCCTGGATGCCGGTGTGTCAGGGGTGATGGGGGGGGAATCCTTGAGATCTTCCCGGATGATAAGGTCAAGGAAGAGTTCCCGTACACCCGGTTTTCCCCTCAATCGGAAGACTTCCCGGATTTCGGAAGGCTTAAGGCGAATGCCGGTCATCATCTTGAGGTACTGGCTGAAAACTCTCGCCCGGGAACTGAAGCTCACGACGAGGATGACCAGGAGGACAAATGTAAAAGCAAGCATGTAGACAAGTTTTGGATCCATGGTTTCTCCTTACGGCCGGGAGCCTGATCTACCCTGCCGTGGATAGTCTAACCCGAGGCGCATCTGTTGGCAAATTTCAGCAGGGGCCGGGTCCATTGACCCCCCTTATCCGGGTGATATAATGGCCATACCGCACATCTGCAAAGGAGGGAAGCGTGGATTTTAACCTGACCGAGGAACAGAGAGCGATCCGGGATGCTGTCCGGGATATGGCCGAAAAGGAGATCCGTCCGAAAATCATGGAGTGGGACAATCCCGGCGTTTTTCACCATGAAGTCATTCCAACTATGGCGGAGCTGGGTCTTTTTGGAATTCTCTTTCCTGAGTCCTTCGGAGGTGCGGGGCTGGGATACGTTGAATACGTGCTCATCCTGGAAGAGCTTGCCCGTGTGGATCCATCCGTGGCGCTTACGATTGCGGCCCACAACTCTCTCTGTACAAATCATATCTACCTGTTCGGCACCGATGAGCAGAAGAACCAATATCTTCCGGACCTGGTATCCGGAAAGCACATCGGAGCCTGGGCTCTCACGGAACCCGGATCCGGTTCGGACAGCGCCGGGATGAGAACCGTTGCCGTGAGGGACGGGGATTCCTGGATCCTGAATGGGAGTAAAAATTTCATAACCCATGCCAGTGTTGGCAAGATTGCCGTTGTCCTGGCTGTGACCCGCCCGGAGGATCACCACCACGGGATATCCGCCTTTATCGTGGATCTGGATGAGCCCGGCGTCATAAGAGGGAAGAAGGAGGACAAGCTGGGTATGCGGTCCTCCGATACGAGCCAGCTCCACTTTGAGGACTGCAGAATTCCGGCGGACCGCCTTCTGGGAAATGAAAACAAGGGCTTCCAGTCCGCCATGGCTGTCCTGGACGGGGGAAGAATTTCCATCGCTTCTCTGGCCGTTGGGCTGGCCCGCGGATCCTTCGAGCACGCATTAAAATACTCCCAGGAAAGAAAACAGTTTAATCAGCCAATTTTTGAATTCCAGGCCGTTCATTTCCCCATTGCGGATATGGCGACACAGATTGAGGCGGCTCATCTTCTGACCATGCAGGCCGCCTGTCTGAAAGATGAGGGGAAGCGCACGACCCTTGAATCTTCGATGGCCAAGCTTTACGCCGGAGATGTGGGGGTCTGGGTGACAGAAAAGGCTGTACAGATCTTTGGAGGCTACGGGTTTATCAAGGACTACCCCGTGGAAAAATACTTCCGGGATGTCAAGCTCTGCACGATCGGGGAAGGTACGGCGGAAATCCAGAGAATGGTCATTGCCCGCCAGCTGCAAAAGGAGCTCGGCTGATTCCGTGGTTGCGTACTCTCCGTTTGTTGCCCGAATGCTCGAAGGAGATATCCGCTCCCTCGGTCGTGTCATCACCGCGATCGAAAATGGAACCCCCGATGGGTATGCCTATCTGCGTGAACTCTATCCCCTGGGAGGAAAGAGCCAGGTCGTAGGGATCACCGGTCCTCCGGGAGCCGGGAAAAGCACGATTGTCGATTGCTTTGCCCGTTCTCTCAGGAAACGCGGAAAGAGGGTGGGGATTGTCGCTGTGGATCCGACCAGCCCCTTCAGCGGTGGTGCCCTGCTGGGAGATCGGATTCGCATGCAGCGGCTTTACACCGATCCCGGCATCTTTATTCGCAGTATGGCCACACGCGGTTCGACCGGGGGGCTGGCACAAACCAGCCTCGATGTCGTGGATGCAATGAGTGCAGCCAGCTTCGACGTGATCCTGGTGGAGACGATCGGGATCGGCCAGGATGAAGTCGATGTAATACGGGCTGTCGATACCGTTATCGTTGTACTGGTTCCCGGTCTCGGGGACGATATCCAGGCCCTCAAGGCCGGAATGATGGAAATCGGCGATATCTTTGTCGTCAACAAGGCGGATCGTGAAGGTGTGAATCGAACCGTTCTCGAAATCCAGGGAATGCTGGAAATGGGAGGAGAGAGGCCATGGATACCCCCAATTCTCCAGACTGTAGCCTCGCGGGATGAAGGGATGGAAGAAGTTCTATCCGCCATTTCCACCCATGCCGACTTTTTATCTCAAACCTCAGCCGGGGAAGAAAGGTGCAGGGCCCAGGCGGAATTCAGGCTGACCAGGAGCCTTGCTTCCCGATTTACCCAGCGATACCGGGAACGTCTCGCGTCAGAATCACGCTGGGACGGAGCCGTAGAAAAGATCTGCCAGAGGGAACAGGATCCTCATAGTCTCGTGGATACCCTGCTGAAGGAGGTTCTATGATTGATCACATCGGTGTGGCCGTCCGGGATGCAAAGCAGGCGCTTGCAACCTATGAGGCGCTCGGATTCGTGGTGGAAGGAGAAGAGGATGTTGTCTCCCAGGGTGTCCATGTGGTCTTTATCCAGATGGGGAATACCCATGTCGAGCTTCTGCAGCCTCTGAACGACGAATCTCCGATCGCCAGGTTTCTCGTGAAACGGGGGGAAGGCCTTCACCATATCTGCATTCGCGTAGATTCAGTCCGCAGTGCCATGGAGAGCCTGCGAAGCATAGGAAAGAGACTGATCTATGATGAACCGGTGGCCGGAGCCGGTGGCCGAATGACAAATTTTGTCCATCCGGCTGATAACTCCGGGGTTCTTACGGAGATTCAGGAGAGCCATGCTTCGGGAAACTAGTCTCGTTATTGTCAGTCTCCACTCACCCAAGGAACAGGTGTGGGGAGTTGTGGAAAGCCTGTCCACCATGGGAGTTATTCTCCGCGCCATCAACATCAACTCCTTTGAGGACTGGGCTCGGCAGGTAGCGAGGGGGGAAGAAATAACCATCGGACTGGTTTCGACCTTTTTCCCGATGCATCGAATTGAAAAAATTTTTGCCGATGAAGATATCGGCGCCGTGAAATCCTATGCTACCCAGTTTCAAGAACTTGTGGGGATGTCGATTGAGGCCTACCTTGAAAGTCAGCGTCCTGAGTCCGGCTTTACTCATTAGCCTGCTACTCATGTCCGGTTGGACCGGTGCGGCGGAGTTCTCGGACCCACTGGACCATCTCGTGCCCTTCCCCCTTCCCCCCGAAGCGGTCTTTCAGGAGGATCTTTCGTCCAGGATCGAAACCATTTTTTCAGGACTCCATCCGGAAGATGGATCATCACCCCGGAAAGTTGCGGCCTACACGATATCCTGGAGCCGCGCAAAGGTGGAAGAGTGGTATTCTTCTGCTTTCCCGGTCCATTTCCGTCCGATCGTTCATGACCTGAAGGAAATTCTAACGAGGGTGAAGCCCGATTCTCCCGCACTGACTCATCTTCGTGAATTCGAAATGAAAGGAGTTGCGGATGGGGGTCTTTCCCTGTTTGAGCCCTACTATGATTTTTCCAAGGAGAGATGGATGGAAAACACGCTGATCCTGATTTTGCGATGAAGGTATTTCTGGCATCTGCAAGCCCACGGCGGAGAGATATTCTGAGGAATCTCGGATTTGAAGTGATGGTTTGCCCTGCACACGTCGATGAGTCCCCTTTCCTCGGTGAATCACCGATTGAGCACGTTCTCAGGCTGGCAAAGGATAAGGTGAGCAGTCTGGATACCGTTCCGTTGGGAACAATTGGCCTGGGAGCTGATACCGTCGTAACCCTGGGAAATTCCATTCTTGGAAAACCGTCCACACAGGACGAGGCCATCGACATGCTCCGACGCCTTTCCGGCCAGTGGCATCGTGTTGTCACCGGTCTGGCCCTGCGCACCTCGGACCATTTCTATGAATCGTATGCAGTTACGGATGTTTTTTTCAGCCCCATGTCTGAAACTGAAATCTCCTGGTATGTCAGTACCCGGGAACCGATGGACAAGGCGGGCGCCTATGGGATTCAGGGTTTTGCCAGCCTCTTTATCCGGGAAGTACATGGGAGTGCTTCCAACGTGATCGGACTTCCCGTCCACGTTCTCTATAGCTTAATCAAGGAGGCGGGACTTCAGGAAGCCTATTTCCGCAGACCTCCCGAACAAGGAGCATGATTCGAGTCTGGCACTCCTTTCTTGGATTTCTCTGCGTCTCCCTGGGCGGGACTCACATCATCCTGACCTCCCGGTTTGACACACAGACACTAAGGCTTCGAACCTGGGCACGAAGGCTCCTGAATTGGGGAGGCATCCACTGGGATATTGAGGGCATCGAACATCTTGAGAACAGTCCTCCCGCCATTCTCGTATCCAACCATGCAAGCAGTCTGGATATCCCCCTTCTCCTTGCCGCAGTTCCCCGAACATTCCGGATGGTGGCTAAGAAGGAACTGCTGAGTGTTCCCTTTATCGGCTGGGTCATCCGGAGAGCGGGATTCATTCCCATTCAGCGGTACAGCAGAGAAGAGGCTCTTGAGGCCCTGAAAGAAATCAGGGGCTACATTGAGTCGGGTGTCGATTTCTACCTTGCCGCGGAGGGGACGCGAACGAGAACGGGCGACCTTCTTCCGTTCAAAAAGGGTCCCTTTGTCCTCGCCATCGAGCTGGGAATCCCCGTGATCCCCATCACGCTTCACGGAACGTTTCACGCACTCCCGAAGGGAACATTTCTCCCGAGATCAGATCGTACGCTGCTGGTTCGGATCCATGCCCCCCTTTCCACTGAAGGAATGACCTACGACGATCGCGACCGGCTTCGAGATCAGGCCCGAGAGGTCATCCTCAAGGACTATCAGGATGAATCGCGCGCTTCGTGAAGCACTGTTTACCCGAATTCTGGGTGCCCCGCGACCCCGGGAAGGGGCGGAGGCCCCGGGCCTTGCCCGGACGTTGGCTTCCGTTCCCTATGAAAACCTGTCCAAGTTTATCTCATGGGTTGAATCGGGGATGGAAAATCCGGTTTTCCGTTTTCCGGACCAGGTTGTGGAGGAGTACCTCCGCCTTGGACTGGGCGGGACCTGCTTCAGCCTGACGGAAACCGCCTCCGACATTCTCACCGATCTCGACATTCCTTCTCTTGCCATGACCGGAACAATGGCGGCAGGGCCCGATATCCATGCGGCTCTCTATATCCCCGGCGAAGAGGGGGTGGGCTGGCTGCTGGATCCGGGCTATCTCCTTCCAGAACCCCTTCCTGTGAATGACTCCGTTCCAACGGAGACTCTGGCCGCCGGAAAACGGTACACGATCGACCCTGTAGAGGGAGATTTTAATGTCTCCATCAACGGAAAGTGGAAGATGAGGCTTCACCGGACCGGGGCATCCCGTGAGCGCTTTCTGTCAGCCTGGAAGCATTCCTTTTCCGCCATGAAGGACCTCATTATCACAATGAGACAGGATCAGGACATCCATTACATGCGAAACGGCTTTTACCGCAGGACCGCGCCCGATGGAAAGAACCAGCATCGCATCCGAAGGGATGAGCTGGAGGCCGTTATGGCCCACTTCGGGCTCCCGAAGGATATCGCAGCCCGTGCCTTTGACCTCTACCAGGAGACCCACCCATGGAAGCGTCCCTTCCGGAACCGGTAAAGTTCTTCATCGCGATCCTGCTGGGAAAGGAAGCCTTGATAGAGGAGGTTGAAGCCGGAATTCAAAGGGCGGTCGGGGAGACTGATTATCGTTCTCCGGAGTTTCCCTTTGAACATACGGATTACTATGAAGAGGAAATGGGGGCGGGCCTTCGCCGCGTCTTTCTCTCTCTGCACGGCCTTCGGTCGCCGGCAGATCTGGTGGATATGAAATGGAAATGTTCTGAATTGGAGAATGAATGGCGGCAGGAAGGAAATCGCCTCATCAACCTCGATCCCGGATTTCTGGATGCCACCAAGGTGGTCCTGGCTTCCTTTAAACCGGGAGGGTGGAAGATTTTCCTGGATCGAGGTGTGTACGCCGACATGACCCTGTACTATGCCAAGGGATCGTTTATCCGGTTCGGGTGGACCTTCCCCGATTTCCGGACCGGCACGTACGACAGGGTTCTCCTTCACATCCGCCGGTCGTTTAAGGAACAGAGAAAAAATCGTTGAACTTAAGCAGTGGCTTCAGAGGGTCAGTCATTTGGATGAATGAGGATCTTTCCATTACCTCCAGGTCTGAGTGTACAGTTGTTTGTTAATACGATCCCCGATTGTCCGACAGAAGCATTCCCCTGCGCCGAGATTAAAATTTCCACCCAGGATTGATCGAACGAACTGTAGGTTGAATAGGGAGCCAGAAGAAGTTCTGAGGCGTCTGTCGCAAAGTCAAAGCTCGCCCACCCTTCTTCAAAGGGTGAATTCAAAAGATTAACCAGTAAGTATCGTCCTGTCATGACCGGTACTTCATGCCCGACGGGCACAGGCGGGGTTCGATTTCCGCTTTGAGAGAGGACAATACTGCTTGTTACTGAATTGGCCTCTTCATCCCAAAATTCGACCGATGGATCTGGTAACTTAAATTCAAGAGTGCCCAGGTAATCAAACATCGTGCTGTGACATTCCGGGTATTGAGTGTCATCAAACGTCCATGGGCCTCCAATCCAGTTATGGGATCTCCAGAAGAGGATCCATGTATCGGCTTCCAGTTCATTACTGTTCAGGAATCTCATTCCCCATTGCAGAGGGAGAGGTTCCCGCCGATCGCGACATGTCATTCCACCCCAGACCGTGTACTTCCCGTAAAACGATGCAAGGGGAACCTGCTCCCAGTCCGAATCATCCTTAAGAATGCCATAGTATCCCTGAACAATTTCCGGGATCGCCGATCCTCCATTTTCCGATCCCATTCCCAAGGCTTCAATGTGGACTGCTGTCATCCCGTAGGATTCGTAACTATTCGGGTGGATGAGAAAATAGTCCCCCATGAGGGTGTTGGAATATCCGATGGGGGTAAGGGCTTGAGACGGATCAAAAGTTGCGGATTGGGATATGTCGATCAGAGGTTTGTAATATGCCAGCATCCCCGTGGGGAGAGGGAGGGTGGAATACATGCCGCCCGGATAGCCGCCAACACAGGTCGTGGCCTGGTCGACTGTCATATATCCGACGTAGTTTCGGGTAGGAAAATCGTAAGAACACTCGGAAAGCATATATTGAATTCGAGTAAGATCCTCCTCAGGGATCGTCATCCGGCATGCAGTATCACAGTTCCCATTGCATGCACCCTGAAGCAGGTAGCGATACTCCTCCTGGTACGGATGGCCTGCCCAGTAAGCATTGTCATCAGGATCCTGGTTGAAATATTGCCCATCTCCGTCACAGTCGATCCACCCATCCACGATCTCCTCACCATCAAATGTACAGCCGTTGGCAAAGATTATTCCGTACTCAAGAATGTCTTTCATGGAGAGAGTCGCTACGTCATATCCGGTCAGGTAGAGGTTGAATGCGTAAACTGGAACTCCATCTACGTTCCAGATCGTGGTGTGGGCGACAGTGGATTCCGGGCCGGTGTTTGTGATGGAAATCAGGGTATTCCTGAAATGATAGGGCTCCGCTCCGTAAGGATCAACCTCAAAATAGGGAAAAAGCAGAGTGGCTGCTCTGGAAGGCGACAATTCACATGGGCCCCCGGTACCCGGCAAGGGAGGTGGGGGGATGGACTGGGGAAAGAGAGAAAAGGATATTATCGTGACAAGAAAGAAAAGAGCCCAGCGTTCCATGTTTGCCCCCTTTGCCGAAATCATTATACCAGTCAATCCAGCCTTTAATTCAGGTCGTTCCAGAAAAATGGCCCCCTTTCGGGGGCCGGTATATTTGAGTTCGTCTGGTCCCGACGATTACAATCTCACCCGTACCTTTGTGTCATCGGCATCCACCTGGACGGAAGTACCGTGCATCGCTCCGAGGAGCCGTCCTGCTGTCACGCCGTCCATCTTCTTCCAGTCCCAACGCTTAAGGGTTTTTACCAGGGGGGTGATCGGCATGGAACCCCGGACAAGGGCATCCTCCGCGTCCACGTTCCAGATCAGCCGGTTCCCCTCCTTCTGAATCAGGACCTTTGCGTCGGGGCTCTCCACGGAAACCAGGGTGCAGTCGGGGCATTCCGCCAGGGCTTCCAGGGTCTTGATGGCGACTTCCTTCTGGGCCTGGACTTCCGCGGGCAGCTCGGCGTCGATGTCTATGTCGGGGGTGAAGAGGAGGGCTCCTCGAACCAGGGTGAAGGGAACGGGGAAGGCCATCTTGATCAGATTTCCATCATCCACCGTCTGAATACTCACCCACCCCCAGTCCAACATGGTTGTTGTCATCACCGCACCGGCAAAGAGGGAAAGGGCGATGACCGGCAGCGTAGAAACCCCGCGTTTCCGCATGGTTATTCAATCCAGACGCGAACGTCTGCCTCGCTGGAGTTGACCGTCACGATTTCCCCGGTTCCCACCTTCTCCAGAGCGCTCAGCATGGCCTTGACATCCAGTTCGTTGGTTTCTGTGACCTGAATGACATCCAGGAGCTCGGTGGGGAGGGTCACTTTCACCGTCTCAGGCTTTTCTCCACTCGTTTCTTTCACGTCAATGTAGATCGTTCCGCCCTTTTTGGAGATCAGGACATTCGCTTCTTTGTCTTCCACCTTCACATACTCTCCGTCTGGGGAAGCCTTGATCTCCTTCAGGAGGGCCGCCAGGTCTATGTCGGTATCGTCCAGGTGCATCTTGACCATTCCACGGTCAAACTCTTCGGTCTTGACGCTGGTCAGGGCCGTGAGGATCAGGGACATCGGCACGTGAACTTTTACCTTGGTTCCCTCCACGTGTTCATTGACGTCAACATTGAGCCACTTCACCTTCCCATCCCCGGCAACCAGGAAGGCCGCGGCAAGGAATGTAACCAGCAGGGTCATCATGATTTTCTTGGACATTGTTAACCTCCTCAGGTCGTTTCATCCGGGATAACGGAAACGACTGGAAAAGGTTCCCCATCTGGTTGGAGGAAGTGCGGAATAGAAAAAATCTGGGAAAGTTAGGGCGTTCCTGTCAGAAAAAGTAACCTGGTTCAGGGCAGGATGGGATTAACCTCCCAGATATTTTTCGCGTACTCCTGGATCGATCGGTCGGAGGAAAAGATGCCCGATCGGGCCACGTTCAGGATGGCCATCTTCGCCCATCGGTCCCGGTCCCTGTAAGCCTCCGCGACCGATGCCTGGCAGCGTACATAGTCTTCATAATCCGCCAGGACAAAGAACCGGTCGTTCGGGTTCAGAAGGGTCTGGGTGATGGGTTTAAAGAGATCCCGGTCCCCGGGGGAATAGTATCCGCCCGTAAGCTGGTCAAGGATCTTCTGCAGTTCCGGAGTCCGGGCTGAAATGCCGGCTGGGTCGTAGTGACCCCGCAGGGCAAAGGTTTCATCCGCCTTCATGCCGAAGAGAAAGAAATTCTCTTCTCCCACCTGTTCGCGGATCTCGACGTTGGCGCCGTCCAGGGTTCCGATCGTCAGGGAACCGTTCATCGTGAATTTCATATTCCCCGTGCCGGAAGCTTCGAATCCTGCGGTGGAGATCTGTTCCGACAGTTCCGCCGCGGGAATAATGATCTGGGCGGCGGAGACACTGTAATTGGGAACGAAGCAGACTTTCAGCTTATCTTTCATCCGGGGGTGAGCATCAATCACTGCGGCGACGGAATGGATTAACTTGATGATCAGTTTGCAGATCGCGTACCCGGGTGCCGTCTTCCCGGAAAAGAGAACAGTGCGGGGGAGGAAATTCTCTCCTTCCGTTCCATCGACGATCCGGTTGTAGAGGGTCAGAACATGGAGAATGTTGAGCAGCTGGCGTTTGTACTCGTGGAACCGCTTGACCTGGCAGTCCAGGAAGAGGGAGGGATTTGCGCGTACCTTTAACTTTTCATCCATGCATTGGACAAGACGTTCTTTGTTCCGGGTCTTCGCTTCCATGAAACGGTTGCGGAAATCCGGGTCATCGGCCAGGGGTTCAAGATCCCGGAGCTTTTCTGCATGGTCGACCCAGCTGTCTCCCAGCCTGTCACAGAGGAGACGGGACAGGGAAGGGTTAGCCTCCAGAATCCAGCGCCGGGGCGTGACCCCGTTGGTCACGTTCGTAAACTTGTCCGGCCACATTTCGGAAAAATCGTGAAACACGGTTTTTTTCAAAATGTCCGAGTGAAGGGCGGAGACGCCGTTGACCTTTCGGGAGCCGACGATGGCCAGGCGTGCCATGTGAATGGTTCCCTGGGGCTGGCGCGTGACAATCGCCATGGAGTCGGTCTTTTTCGATTCCTCTGGAAAGCGGTAGGCCACCTGAATGAGGAATCGTCGGTCGATCTCCTGGATGATCTGGTAGTGGCGGGGAAGGAGCGATCCGATAATCTCCTCCGGCCACGTCTCCAGGGCCTCGGGAAGTATCGTGTGGTTGGTATAGGAGAAGGTTCTTGTCGTGATATTCCAGGCGTCGTCCCAGTCGATTCCGTGGTCGTCCACCAGGATGCGCATCAATTCGGGTATGGCGATACTGGGGTGGGTGTCGTTGAGCTGAATCGCCACCTTGTCCGGGAGGCGGCTGAAGTCCTGGCTCCCCTTCAGAAATCGCCGGATAATATCCTGCAGGGTGGCAGAGGAGAAGAAGTATTGCTGTTTCAGGCGCAGTTCCTTCCCGGCCAGGCTGGTGTCGTTGGGGTAGAGCACCTTGGAGATGCTTTCCGACCGGTCCTTTTCGGCCATGGCCCGGACGTAATCTCCGCTGTTAAAGTAGTCGAGATCGAATTCACGGGTGGACTTTGCAGACCACAGCCTGAGCGTGTTGACGACGCCGTTCCGGTACCCGGGTACCGGGTAATCGTAGGCCATGGCCATGACGTTATCGGTGTCCACCAGTTCCATGCGCTTCCGTCCATCCCCGCCGGTCACCGCGTTAACCCGCCCGTGGTAGCGGACCATGTAGAGCACGCTGGGGCGTGGAAATTCCCAGGGGATTCCGTACCGAAGCCAGTTGTCCGGTGTCTCCACCTGGTAGCCGTCCCGGATCCGCTGGAAAAAGATGCCGTATTCGTAACGGATTCCGTAGCCGTATCCCGGAATTCCAAGGGTGGCCATCGAGTCGAGGAAACAGGCGGCCAGCCTTCCCAGGCCTCCGTGCCCAAGCCCGGCATCCCACTCCGTCGTTACGACGCTCTCCAGGTTGGTTTCCAGTACATCGGCGGCCTCGGAGAAGGCATCCTCCATGCCAAGGTTGAGGATGGTGTTCATCAAAAGGCGGCCGAGCAGGAACTCCAGGGAGAGGTAGTAGACCCGCTTGGTGTCTCGGTCGTAGTAGCGCTGTTGCGTCTCGATCCATTTTTTCGTGACGTAATCCCTCGCGGTCAGGGCAGTCGTGATATATCGGTCCCGCTTTGTGGCCGAGAAGTGATCCTTGGCGAGGGAGTGCCAGAGGTGATGCTTGAGATGCGATCGAAGATCTTCTTCGTTATAATCCCAGATCATGATAATAGTACCCCTTCCATCATTCAGTGCAAACCCTATCTTACCACCACCCGGGTTCTCCAAGGAGGTATGATGACACCCATGACAAAAGCAACCCTGTTTCTCACGGCCATGCTTGGATGTTTCTGTTTACTCTCCTGCGGTACAACCGATATCGACCCCTCCACCCTGGCGGCGCGCGGCTGTACCTGCCAGAAAGGGTGTACCCTTCAATTCGCCGAAGTGGCTACGGACAAGGTAAGCGGAACGGTCACCGGTCCTGCAGGAGAACCCGCTGTCAATGTCTGCGTCACACTTGGATCCTATCTCAACAGTGAGATCTACTACCTTGCCCGAACCAATGATAAGGGAGTCTTCACCTTTTCCCGTGTCCAGGAGGGCGCCTTTTATCTTACGGTCTATATCCCCGACCAGTGCTGTATTGCGGGGTTTGTCGAAGTGAGGAAAGGCCCCACCGTGCCGCTGGAGCTGGGCCTGAATTAAGAATGCTTCGATGACCGCGACTCCGGGTGCCCGCACATTTACCAGGTATTTCATGGGGGTGATTTTGCTGATGGCAGTTTTCTGCCTCGCCGGACAGAAAACTCCGGAAAGGCCTGAGACCTGGGCTGTACCGCTCGAAATGGAAGGAGTGCCCAATTTTCATCAAGTTTCCGATACCCTTTACCGCAGTGCCCAGCCCACGGCCGAGGGAATGGCCGGCCTTTACGCCATGGGGATTCGCACCGTCGTGAACCTTCGATCCTACCACTCCGACCGGGACGAGATCGGCAATATGAATCTTGGGTATGAACACCTGACCATGAAGGCCTGGCACCCGGAGGAGGAAGAAATCATCCGGTTCCTGGAAATCGTTATGGATCCGAAAAAAGCGCCTGTTTTAGTTCACTGCCAGCATGGGGCGGACAGAACGGGTACTATGGTGGCCGCCTACCGCGTGGTGATCCAGGGGTGGACGAAGGAAGAAGCGATCCGGGAAATGATCGAGGGGGGATATGGATACCACTCAGTGTGGAAGAACCTGCCCCATTGGATCCGCCGCCTCGATGTGCAAAAGATCAAAGAGAAGCTGGGGATGGGGGATCGGGGGGGAAGACGGTAGACGGTAGATAGTACCCTCCAGATCTGCGATCTTCCGGGCATCCATTCGGCCAACTGAGATATTTCATAGACATCTCAGGTCACATGGATAGATAGTAGATAGTAGAAAAACAAAAACACAGTACCCTCAAGATCTGGCGATCTTTCGAGTATCCATTCGGCGAGCCGAGAGTCTACGATGACCTCTCGGGCCTCATGGATAGATAGTAGTCAGTAGACGGTAGTTAGTAGAAAAGAAAAAAACCGTGGACTATACCCTTCCGTCACAATCAAACCCGTGACGGAGGGCATCCATTCGGCTAGTTGAGATGCACAGCCCTCGGCTAAAGCAAGCGATGATCAGGAGATGGCCCGGGCGATGAGAAACGCCGCACCGGCAGCAAGGGCGCCGACGATGACGGTCTGCCAAGCACTTCGAAAGGGCCGTGCTATGGTGAATCGTCCCTTAATATAACCGAAGACCATCAGGGCTGCCAGGGTTACCACAATGGATAGCGTGAGTGCATGGCTCATACTTGTGAAGACCAGGTAGGGGCTGAGTGGAATCAGGCCGCCCACGATATAGGATATGGCGATGGTCAGAGCACTGGAGCGTGCCCGGCCTGGATCCGGTTCCTCGAGACCCAGCTCAAAACGCATCATGAAATCCACCCAGCGTTGAGGGTCAGCCCGCAGTCCGGCGACTACCCTGGCGCTCTGGTCCGGTGCCAGGCCGTAGGAACCGAGAATCTCGGCCACCTCCTCGGCTTCCACCTCGGGTACCTCTTCCACTTCTCGCATTTCCCGGTCGCGTTCAGAGCGGAAGTGTTCGGCATCTGTCCGTGCGGCCAGGTAGCCTCCAAGTCCCATGGCAATGGAGCCTGCAGCGATCTCTGCCATTCCGGCGGTGACCACCAGGGATGTCGAACCCACTGCCCCGGAAAGACCTGCGGCGAGTGCGAAAGGCACGGTCAACCCGTCAGACATCCCGATGACAATGTCGCGCACAGTTTCGGACGCCGTAAAATGCTGCTCACGATGTTCTGCCGTTTTCATGTCTACCTCCTGCCGCAGGTTTACGTCGCTCGACGTGGCGCGGTGTCCGGATCAAGATAGGGAATTTTGATTCCCGCTTCTGAACGCATCATCTCTAGTTTAGTGCCGAAATAACGTCTTCTGCATGCGAACGGTAGCGAGGGCACGATACCGGTTTCAATCCTCATGGGTGCAGGTGAAGTCTGTCGTCTTGCTGCCGGACGATGGGCTTTCGTCGGAAGTTCCCGAATCTGCTGACTCGGTGATCGCCCTGTCCATCGCTTTGCGTGCCGTATGTACGATAAGAGCCAGAGCCGCGATGGAGAGGATCAGGCCGCCGAAAACCACTGCGTCGTGCAGGTAAGCGACCGACCCTCTGCGGACCGCAATGGTGGCGACATCCTTCCCGGCATATCCGAAATAGACCTCCACCGCCTGGTGGGGCAAAAAGGCAAGGCTGGCGAGCAGAAAGCCAGGGAATCGGACGCCGGTCGCCCCAAGCAGATAGTTGAGCGTGGCGGGATTCAATGGCGTCAAACGGATCAGGGTTTGTAGGCGGAGTTCGTTTTGCATGACGGCACAACGGATGGCCGCGAGGCTGGGTCGAGCTGCGAGCATGTTGTCGATCCGTTTACGAAAGATCCGTCGGGAGAGAAAGAATTGAACCGTGGCAGCTGCCAGTCCTGCCATTACGACCACAAGAAGGCCCTCCGTCATACCAAACAGTGCGCCTGCCATAATTGACAACACGGTCTCGGGTATGAAGACAGAGGTCGCAGCCACAAAGACTCCGATGAAGCCAAGTGTGGCCCAGGGGCCCAGACTTGTGATCCAGGCATCGATGACCCGAATGTGATGCCCCAGATCTTTTCCCAGAATAATCAGCACGGCGATGAAAAGAATCCCCATTCCTCCATAGAGAAAGAGTGTCCGCTTGGAGGAACGCTTGAGGAACTGTGTATTTTCTCTTTCCGCGGGTTTCCGCTGCTGGATCATCGACAGTACTTAACGCGCGAAAGGATGATTTTTCTAATCTGCTTCCCTTTGAATTTCACGGGCTTATTATAACAACGAGATCCGGGGGCAAGCCGAATCTGCACCAGATTGGTGATTCTCAAAGGACGACGACACCAAAAGTCTCATGGATTATTTAACGGACGTGTCAACCTATTCCGAGGCAGAAAAGTGGACAAATTAAATGGGCACTACACTACTTAAGAATTCATCACAGACTAATAATTTCTCACCGCCCAATACGTTAGCTGAAAGTACATTTGCTCAGATATCCTATTCAATAACCGGAACGACGGACATTCAAAACTGTGTTCGGATCGAACTGCGCAATCCGGGATATATTTTTGAGGTACTTAAAGACTATGGTGACCCGGACACAAATCCCTATGATGTTACTTCGCTATATTCCGGAATTGGGACCTATTCATTACGTGTGACAGAGAAGAATAATTGTGGAGGGACCTTGTCGTCAGTATCTCTATCGGAAATTGAAATGTACGTTGAAAATATTACAGATAACTGTGATTTATGGGGATCGTCTTGCGGGAGTTTGCCTGCGGAATGTTCCCCGGGATTTATACAAAATGATGCACTGCTCTGGTCTATAGGAACCTCTGATACACTTGTTTGGGCTCCAGCGGGAGCCGCTTCCAGTTATCGAATCTATCGCGGTGTCCGAGATGATCTTCCGAAATTATTGACGACTGAGGTGGATTCTTGTTTGCGATACGAAGGATCGGAGCTGTGGCTGGAAGGTTTGTCTGAAAATCCCTCTGACCAGAGTGAACCATTTTATTGGTATTTAGTAACGGGTCTTAACGATCTGGGAGAGGGGCCAGCCGGGACGTCATATTTGGGTGCCAGAATAATGAATTATTCAACCAACTGCCCTTGAAGGATATGCACCCGGATTGAGAGCTGCCTAGCAGTGAAAATTCAATAACTCTGGATCTTTATATTTCAACCGACTATGGTAGTTGTGAGTCAAATTGAGGGCTATGATCCGCAAGGATAAAATCCCAACTTGAGCGGCGGATAATAAGACCAGTATTGAAAAAGGACTCTCTTTGAAGGGGAATATACTGATGAGGGAGAAAATGACGGTTCTGGGAACAAAAAGACAACTGATTTAATTATAGGAGTATTCTCGATAGAACAAGCTGCTTGAAGCAGTAGTTTGCCGCTTTTTATGTTCACTTCTTGATCACTTCAAATAGTGTTGTTAATGTAACTTGGTGGAGGCTAAGCAACACGTTTCGCAACTTTTTCCTCAGCCAAACACCGGGCACAATTATATCATTGGAGGCTTGAGCAGGGGTGTTTGAGTTCTTCTCACATCAAGAACCGATTGATCAGTTTTGCATTAACCCTCTACTTTCAACATCGTGAAGATCTGTTCAGGGTGTAACATTTTCGACCCATATCTGCTCTCTCTTCCATCTTCTATGCTACTATATATACTCCTGATGGGCTTAAAAACATTAGCACAAATTGGATCAGCTTTGGCGCAGTAGGTCATCGATCTTTGCATTAATCAGGAGGTAACATGAAACGAATCATTCTTATTGTCATGGTAATTTCCAACATGATTATCTTAATGCCTGTATGTTTCGCTCAGGCCTGTCCTGAACTGGTCTCAGAAATTCCCGTCAGTGAGACTTCCTATAATATCGAGCTTTATGAGTCGTATGCGTTTATTTTAGAAGGTTCGCATGTGGAGAATACAATTCGGGTATGGGATCTTTCGATACCATCACAACCAGTGCAAACTAATGTAGTACTGGATGATCTACTTGATTTAACCTCTACTATCGATTTTGCTATTCATGGAAACATTCTTTACGAACTTTTCGCATATACACCAGCTCTACGTGGGCAATGGGACGCAGGTATCGTGACGTTTGATATTTCCAATCCACTTCAGCCTGTCCGACTTGGTGTGTATCGAGAGTACGGGATCGAATCAACCTTTCCATATGAAAGTATATATGTTTATAGCAGCTTGGCTTACCTTATTGGTCATACGGGGTATATGAAGGTTGTGGATGTATCTGATCCAGCAAATCCTTTTGAGCGAAACAATATAACGACACCGGACGAAAGCTTTTCGCACATTTCCCGCATTAGCCATTATCTCTACCTTCCCGATGGTAGTGGATTCTACATCGCTGATCTTACGAATCCTTCAGCACCAACTATTGATGAGGATCTTTTTGCCTTTTCAGCATCTAAAGAAATTGTATTCCGTTTTCCTTATGCCTATCTCGCCAGCTCTGGATTGACAATTCTGGACGTCTCCAATCCCGCTACACCATTATTGGTATTTGATTACGACGAGCCATCCCTAAGACAGATAACAGTAAATGATAATGTTCTCTATGGGTATGATACTGCATTGTACGTTTATGATCTTGTTGATCCCATCAATCCTGTGCTTCGAGGAGTACACACAGATTCTCAAAGAACACCGTATGATATGGCAATTGGAACCTCATATGCATATCTTATTGGAACGCATGCAAGTGGGCCAGTTATTTCTGTTTTTGATATTTCTGCCTGTCAAAGCAAAGGAATCTCCTACATCCCGGCAGCAGCCAATAAGATTGGCTCCCACGACACCAACTGGAAGACGGACTTGGTTCTGCATAACCGCGGAGAAGAGGAAATCAGCATTGCTCTCACATTTCTCCAAACTGGACACGATAACAGTAACGCACAACCTTTAACTATAACAATTCAACCCGATACTTCCGTTTTGCTTCCTAATGTCGTGGGAGGTTTCTTTAATCGAACCAATGTCTCCGGAGCAATCAGAGTTGATGGTTGTGATGCTATAGTTCTCTCCTCTCGCACATACAATGATCTTGAGGAAGAGGGCACCTACGGTCAAAGCATTTCGGCACGGAAGCTGGAAGATGGGATCACTGATTTCTCAGAAGGAAGGCTAGTCCAGTTGATTCAGACAGAGGACTTCCGGAGCAACATTGGTTTTGTTAATGCTACAGGAGGTAGTGTAGAGCTCTATGTTACTCTCTATTCGGAAGAGGGTATAGAGCTTGGTTCTATTCCTTATACGCTCTTTCCTTATGAACACTTCCAGGAAGATGCGATTTACACGCTTGTCACGGCGGATCCAGTTCCGAACGGCTATGCTGTCATAACCACCGAAACCCAGGGCGCGCGCATTTTTGCATATGCTTCAGTCGTAGATAACCGGACTGGCGATGCGGTTTATATCCCACATCAATAAGGGGAGTTCTATGAGAAATTTAGTAATATTATTAGTTGTATTTCTTTCTCCCTACCTATTGGGGCAATGCACTGACAATCCACCCGATACAGAAAAACCTCCTATCTGTGATGTGACAACTATTCCTAGCCTATTAAGCCTTCAATCCAATAAAGATAATCTAACACCCATATGTGACCTGATAGAAAACTTACAATGTGAAGATTTGACAGGAGATGATAGTAGTTTGACACCTTAAACCCTTCGACATACTCGTCGAAGGTACCAAATCCGAAGATTGGTGGAGCTGAGGGGAGTCGAACCGATTATTCCCGCGTGAGTGAATCCCTGAAGGCGCGACGACCCCAAAATGAAAGCTCCCAAACATGGGAGCGATAGGACAGAAGTTATTGAGTTGAGGTAGTTCAGTGGAGCTGAGGGGAGTCGAACCCCTGACCCCTTGAATGCCATTCAAGTGCTCTCCCAACTGAGCTACAGCCCCAACGGTGTGCAACAATATCACATTATCTGGTACAATGCAACCGGAAGCGACCGGGGTCTGGTGGCTCCCGCGGTCTTCAAAACCGTTGTTCCGGCGCTCGTGCGTCGGAGGGTGGGTTCGATTCCCACACGCTTCCGCCAGGAGAGAGGATGATCCTCATTAACCATGCAGCACGCGAAATGACAGCCAAAGTGGTCTATTACGGTCCCGGCCTCTGCGGGAAGACCACCAATCTGATTCAGCTCCATGAAATGTTGCCTTCCGACAAAAAGGGAAAGATGCTCTCCCTTGCGACAAAGCAGGATCGTACCCTCTTTTTCGATCTTCTTCCAGTCGAAGTCGGAAAGATCAAGGGGATGCATGTCAGGATCCAGCTTTACACCGTTCCCGGTCAGGTCTTTTACGATGAAACCCGGCGCCTGGTCCTTAAGGGTGCGGATGCCGTCGTCTTTGTGGCGGACAGCCAGCCGGAAATGCTGGATGCGAACCGGGAAAGTTTTGATAACCTGAAAACCAACCTCCATGAGAACGGTCTCGATTTCGATTCTCTGCCGATTGTGATTCAGTACAACAAGCGTGACATCCCCGGGGTTCTTCCTGTGGATGAATTGACCGAAAAGCTGAATTTTGGAGAGTTTCCCTCGCAGGAAGCTGTGGCGGTCAATGGCACCGGTGTGAAGGCCACCTTTCACGCAGTCGTGCAGCTTCTCCTGCAGAAGCTGGCCGGGAAACCCGATTGGGCAAAATTGTCTCCCAGGGCAAAACCGGTAAAGGAAGAGAAAAAGGAAGCGGAAGCGCCGGAAGCGGAAGAAGCGGCTCCCGAGCCCGAAGCTGTCGTGGAAGAGGAAGCACCGATGGAAATCGAGCTTCCCTCGTCTTCTTCCTCCCTGGAGGATACGTCTCCGGGATCAGAGGATGTTCCCATCGACATCGGAGGCGAAACGGAATACGATTCGGTAGAAGAGGTCGATCTGACGGCACTCATTGAAGAACGGCAGCGATCCACAGTCATGGTGACGCCCCAGGAAGAAATCCTGGAGCTTACCCCCGATCAGATCGTTACCGAGGAAGATGTGCCCATGGATGTGGAGGTTGTCGCAGATGCATCCGTAGAGGAGACCTCCATTTCGAAGGGATCGGCTTCAAACTCGGATCTGCAGGATAAAATGGACACCCTTCTGGTCAAGCTGGAAGACCTCCGCGAACAGATTTCCGATATCATCAAGTTTCTCAAGGATTAAGAGCGCCCTTATCCACAATATCTTGGGCGTTGAAAAATTGACGCTCAAATATCTTGTGGAATCCCCCTTGACAAGCACCCCCACTTAGGTCCATAATGCCTCCGCAACGAGGAACATGGAGATCAAGGAGGAGGATCGAATGCAGAATGCCAAGCAGATTGAGGCGGATTTCAGGAAATTGAAAATAAGACGCTATTTCACTAAGGCGGAATCGCCCGTCTTTGATTCGATAGAATGGAAGCCCTTTACCGCCGAAATCAAGAACGCCGATGGGAAGGTTATTTTTCAGCAGACGGACGTGGAGGCCCCGAATTTCTGGTCTCAGACAGCGGTCAACATCACGGCGTCGAAATACTTCCATGGCGGCATGGGTGACGATCATCGGGAATACTCCATGAAACAGCTGGTGGGCAGGGTCGCCAATACGATTACAGACTGGGGCTGGAAGGACAGCTATTTCGAAACCGAACAGGATCGAGATAATTTCAGGGATGAGCTGACCCACCTCCTGATCTATCAGTACGGTTCCTTTAACAGTCCGGTCTGGTTTAATTGCGGCGTTGAACCGAAACCGCAATGCAGTGCCTGTTTTATCAATTCGATCAAGGATTCCATGGATTCGATCCTCAACCTGGCCAAAATCGAAGGCATGCTCTTTAAATACGGTTCCGGTACGGGAACGAACCTTTCGCCTCTGCGGTCTTCCAAAGAACGCCTTTCCACCGGCGGCACAGCATCGGGTCCTGTATCGTTCATGCGGGGATTCGATGCCTTTGCAGGCGTCATCAAATCGGGAGGAAAGACCCGCCGCGCCGCCAAGATGGTGATTCTGGATGTGAGCCACCCCGATATCATGGAGTTCATCAATTCGAAGATCGATGAGGAAGAAAAGGCACACGCCCTGATCCGTGAAGGATACGATCCCTCTTTTGGCGGCGACGCCTATCGCTCGGTGTTTTTCCAGAACGCCAATCACTCTGTCCGGGTCAGTGACGGATTCATGAAAGCGGTGAAAGCCGGAGAAATTTGGGAAACCCGGGCGATTACTTCAGGTGATGTGGTTGATCAATATAAGGCAAAGGAAGTTCTCCATAGAATTTCTTATGGGACTTGGTTCTGTGGAGATCCCGGTCTGCAGTTCGATGACACCGTAAACACCTGGCATACCTGTAAGACCACCGATCGCATTTATGCCTCCAATCCCTGCAGTGAGTTCATGTTCCTGAACGATACGGCCTGCAACCTTGCCTCGATCAACCTCATGAAGTATTACGATCCCGACTCCGGCCGTTTCAACATCGAAGCCTTCAAACATACCTGTGACATTTTTATTACAGCCCAGGAAATCATCGTGGACAACGCTTCCTATCCACGCGAAGAAATTCAGAAAAATTCCAGCGACTTCCGCCCGCTGGGCCTCGGGTATACCAACCTGGGTGCCCTCCTGATGGCCATGGGCCACCCGTATGACAGTGATCGCGGTAGAGCGCACGCCGCCGCGATTACCGCCATCATGACTGGAGAAGCCTACCTCCAGTCGGCCCGCATTGCGCAGGCTGCGGGACCTTTTTCCCGCTATGAAGAAAACCGAACTCCCATGCTGGAAGTCATGAGAATGCATCGGGATGCTGCAAATCAGATTCGTTCCGACCACGCCGAGACCTACATACGGGAAGCCGCTGTGGAGGTGTGGGACCATGCCGTGACACTCGGAGAGCAGTTTGGGTACCGGAACTCCCAGACTACCGTTCTGGCTCCCACAGGAACCATCAGCTTCATGATGGATTGTGATACGACGGGGATCGAGCCCGACCTGGCCCTTGTCAAGTACAAGAGCATGGTGGATACGGGAATGATCCGGATCGTCAACCAGACGCTTCCCATGGCTCTGCGTAAGCTCGGGTATACATCGAATGAGATCGAGGAGATCGTCCAGTTTGTAGAAAAGGATGGAACCGTCGAAGGATGCCCGCACCTGAAGGACGAGGATCTGCCCGTCTTTGATTGTGCATTCAAACCCGCCAGGGGAAGCCGGTTTATTCACCATATGGGACACATCAAGATGATGGCTGCGGTTCAACCCTTCATTTCCGGAGCTATCTCCAAAACGGTCAACGTCCCGACCGAGGCGACCGTAGAAGACATCATGGATGCCTACGTTCAGGCATGGGAGCTTGGCCTCAAGGCTATCGCGATCTATCGTGACGGCTCCAAATCCCAGCAGCCTCTTTCCACTACGGCCAAGTCCAAAAAGGACGAAAAGGCAGATGCACCTGTCATCGCTTTCCCGAACCGAAAAAAGCTTCCCGAGGAGCGGAAGGCCATCACCCATAAGTTTGATGTGGGTGGGCATGAAGGGTATATCACCGTGGGAATGTATGACGACGGAAAGCCGGGAGAGATCTTTCTCACCATTGCCAAGGAGGGAAGCACCATTTCCGGTGTCATGGACTCCCTGGCGACCTCGGTTTCCATCGGTCTCCAGTACGGCGTTCCCCTGAAGACCTTCATCGACAAATTTGCCCATGTACGCTTCGAACCCGCGGGGATGACCCGCAATCACCAGATTCCCTTTGCCAAGTCGATCGTGGACTATATCTTCCGGTGGCTCGCCTCGAAATTCCTTGTCGAGGAAGATCAGCAGCACTACGGTGTTCTTCCCGCACGGAGCGACCGCCAGCTTACCCTCTTTTCAGAAGCGCCGAAAGGCGATAAAGTATATGAAGAACAATCCGACGCACCGCCCTGTCCCGAGTGCGGCGCCATCATGGTTCGTTCGGGGGCCTGTTACAAGTGCAACAACTGCGGGGCAACCAGTGGGTGCGGATAAGGTTTCAGGAGGTTTCATGATTCGATATGCCGTCTTCCTTTTGGTACTATTGACGACTCTTCCACTGGCAGCCCAGACTTATGTGGTGGGCGGGACCATGGGTGTGGCATCCAATGCCACGGAGTCGATTAATCCGGGTGATCATAATTTCGATACAAGAGAGTTTCACTTCGGATGGTTCATGGAAGATGATACTCTTCTGGTTTTCAGATACGGCCAAATCGAAAATGCCGGAGATTATGGTTCCGTGGGCCTTGATTTTGATTATTACGCCTTCACGGTGGATTACATTTTCGTCGAAAAGTTTTTTACCTCCGGGGTCTACCTCGGTCCGGCCTACTATGACGGAACCGGATACTGGGCCCTTCCATGGCAGGAGACACCGGTGGAAAAGGAAGAATCCAAAATCGGAGCAACAGCGGGGATTGAGAGTTTTATCCCTCTGTCCACCAGAGTCGATCTGACCTTCCAGATCTCCGCGCACTATTTGCCCCTCGAAGAAGAAGACCAGGTTACGGTCGGTATTCTTGGGGGCTTCTCCTTCAAATTCTGATGAATTTCCAGATTCAGGAGATCTCTGTTCCCTCCAAAGGCTTCGGAGACATTATCGATCTGTCAACCTATGTCGAGGCATTTTCGAAGGAGTGGGAAGGGAAAGATGGGCAGCTGCTGGTCTTTGTCCCGGGTTCCACAGCTGCAGTCACAACGATCGAATTCGAAGCGGGAGCTGTTGAGGATCTTCGGACATCAATCGAGCGGCTGCTCCCCCGGACGATTCAATATAACCATGACAGGCGCTGGGGGGACGGAAACGGCTTTTCCCATGTCCAGGCGGCCTGGTTTGGTCCCTCTCTTTTGATTCCGGTCAGCGAGGGTAAGCCTGTCCTGGGTACCTGGCAGCAGATTGTCCTGCTCGATTTCGACAACCGCCCGAGAAAACGAAAAGTCATCCTCCAGTTTTCGAGCTGACATTTTACAGTCGGATACAATCCAGATGAGGGAACCATGGGGAACGTGATCCATCTGGAACAGACGGCCGATATGCGCCTTCGGATTGAAGGCTCATCCTTGAACGACCTGTTCACTACACTCTCCCTGGAATTAGCCCGTGAGATTACAGTACCTCCCGTGCACAATAGCCCCCATAGCACCATCACCTTCGTGGTCGAAGGATCCGATGAAGAAAAAGCGGTTCAGCTGGCCGGAGAACTCCTCTACCTTCTCCAGGTTCGGGGGTCCCTTGCGCAAAATGTGGAAGTGGTTCCCGGAATAGGATCGTGGCAGGTGGTTGCAGAGGTCATTCCCCATGGAGGTCTCTCGGGCGAGATTAAAGCTGCAACCTACAACGACATTCGTTTCCAGCAATCGGAAGGCCGGGTCTTTCTGGAAATGACCTTCGACCGGTAAGATCCAGTTTTATGCCGGAAGGATGGAGGATTCCGTCATCTGGCAACGTTCAAAGGAAACGTGTATTGTAAGAATATGGAGATTCAAAAAGTTTCCGAAAATATCTGGGAGATGCCGGCGACGGGGGACATGCGGGTCCCTGCCCGGATCTACGCCAGTGATCACTTGATGGAGTCGATCCGGAATGATCAGACCCTGATCCAGGTCAGGAACGTTGCAGAGCTTCCGGGAATTGTGGGGCACTCCCTCGCCATGCCCGATGCGCACATGGGGTACGGCTTTTCCATTGGAGGCGTGGCGGCAATGGATCTCGAGGAGGGCGTACTCTCCCCGGGAGGCGTGGGTTATGACATCAACTGCGGGGTCCGGATTGCCCGAACTGACTTGAAGATGGAGGATCTTCGGGGCCGTGCGGGCGACCTGGTCCGTCAGCTCTTTTCCCGGATTCCTACCGGAGTTGGATCCTCGGGAGCCATACGAAAATTATCCTCCCGCGACCTGAGTGACGTGCTGGTTCAGGGAGCCGCCTGGGCCGTATCCCGGGGGTACGGAACGGGAGAGGACCTGTCCTTTATCGAGGAGAGGGGAACCTACGGAGGTGCTGATCCGAAAGCCCTTTCCTCCCGGGCCCTGGAACGTGGAGCTCCACAGCTGGGTACCCTTGGATCGGGGAACCATTTCCTGGAAATTTCTGTCGTGGATGAAATCTTTGACGACCGGGTGGCCCGTGTCTTTGGTCTGGAGAAGGACCAGATCTGCATATCCGTTCACAGCGGGAGCCGCGGGCTCGGTTACCAGGTTTGTGACGACTATCTGAAGACTCTCGGCAAAGCCCTGAAAACCTACGGTATTCAGCTTCCCGACCGTCAGCTTGCCTGTGTTCCCTTTCGATCTCCGGAAGGAAAGGCCTATTTCAGCGCCATGGCCGCAGCGGCCAACTATGCATGGGCGAACCGTCAGATCCTGATGGCACTGGCAGAGGAGACAATCATGAAGACTCTGGGGGTGTCTCCACGAATTCTCAATATGTCACTCCTCTACGACATCGCCCATAACATCGTGAAGGTGGAGACCCACCGGGTGAAAGGGAAGGAGCGCAGATTGGCCGTACACCGGAAAGGTGCAACACGGGCCTTCGGTCCGGGCCGGCAGGAAGTGCCGGCTGCCTATCGGGACGTGGGACAACCGGTACTGCTCCCCGGAGACATGGGAACCGCTTCTTACATTCTTGTGGGTACCGATCGTGCCATGGAGGAGGCCTTCGGGTCTTCCGCCCACGGAGCCGGGCGGGTTCTGTCCCGGAGTCGCGCGATTCAACAGGCATCCGGAAGAAATATTGCCGGAGAACTGGAACGGGAGGGAATCCAGGTGCTGGCTGCCGGGAAAAAGACGCTCCTGGAGGAAATGCCCGATGCCTACAAGGATGTCGAGGAAGTGGCCCGGGTTACGGAGGAGGTGGGGATCTCCAGAAGGGTGGCACGGCTTCGGCCTGTCGGCGTAATCAAAGGATAAGGGGATTCAGAGGATGGATATCAGCCTCTTCCAGCGCGGGATTTTGAAAGTTTTCCAGACTACCGCGAAACAGGCCCAGCCCAGGAACAATCCGACAATTGAATCCACCATGTAATGCCAGCCTGTGACGATCGATCCAAGCCAGAGTAACCCGACCGAAACCATCAGAACAAAGCCAAGCGTCAGCGAGTAGCGGCGAACCCAGAAAGCGATAAAGGTCTGGGAGGCTACATGAAGACTGGGGAATGCGGCGATGCCGTGGACCAGGACGATTCCCGCGTCGATCGTGCCGCCGGGGATTCCCAATATTCGGTTGTAGTTGTCCAGCAGGGCTTTCTGGAGGACTACGCTTCGGGGCAGGAAGGTGGTAAAGGACTCCCAGACATGAGGATACGCGTAGCAGGGACCCAGGGAGGGCATCAGGAGATAGAGCCATCCGCCCACGAGCCAGAGATACCCGGATCCCGTCGCGTAGGCCATGCGAACCCTTGTGGATGGCAGAGCCGTGAAGATTGCGTTGCCGATCAGAAGGGTGATGCTGAATACGTTGATATAGAGTGCGTCGAGGCCCTTCAGGACGGGCGGGTAGGAAAAGAGGTGAAGGAAAAAAACATTGGGGGAGAGTCCGAACCCCATGACGGTGTCGATATTCCAGAGCCTGGCATCAAAGCTGGCAGAGTTGAGAAGAGGAATCAGAAGCTTGAGCCAGCAGTACGTGTGGCTGACCAGGGTGCTCAAAATCAGAACCCGGACCGTCATGACGATCCACTCCATACTGAAAATCCGCTTCAGGTATGCCTTTCCGCGACCTCGAAAGGCGGAATAGACCGTGCCGAGAACGACCGCGCCGACCATGGGTGGAAGAAAGGTCATCAGGTAAAGCTTTCCCGTTATCCAGAGGTTTTCCATGGGAAGAGTAAGGTTGGCCTTCGCCATCAGCCACTGCAAGATCAGGAGATGAAGCAGGGCAATCACTTCAATCAGATAGATTCGGGGGATATGCCGTAAGAGTCGTGTCGTTAATAAATTAGCCATAGTATTTGAAAACGCCGTTATCATAACATACGGAAATAGAGGATTCTTATATCCGATTCGGCCCTCCTGGCGATGGATCATGGATGGGTTGGAGTACAATGTCAGGATGATCCTGGCCGGAAGGAGAAATGCATGGAACTTCACAAACTGACAAAACAGTCAAATCCCGGGGCGTACGCATTCCTCCTTGCAGAGGGAGCAGACTTTCCAGATTTTCCTGATCTGGACCCGAAACTTTCTTCCAGGATCCGAAATCTGATTCACTCATCCGGATTTTCGGGGAAAAAGGCTGAGGCTTTAACGATCCCCGCGCGCGACAAAAACGATCCTTATATTCTCCTGATCGGTGTGGGAAAAGAGCGGGATCTCACCCTGCAGGACATGGATCGACGTTTTTCGGCCCTGTTGGATTCTCTGAAACAGATTTCTGGAAAAAGGGTCGCTGTGGGTTTTAACCTCCGTCTTCGAAGAATTCCCGAAGAATTTGTTTTCGGGATTCTCCTTTACCGACTCCTGTCGTCTGCGTACCGCTATACTGCGTTTATCAAAAGAAAGCCTGAATCAGCGCCTCGCATCTTTGTTCTTCGACCTCCCGCGATGAGAAAGGCTGTGTTTGACAGGGTTCGTGCTGAAGCTAACCTCTTCTACGGGGGGGAACATTTTGCTCGAGATCTTGCCAATGCTCCGGCCAACATCCTCTCCCCCGAGTCCTTTGCCCGGGAAGTGATCAAAGCAGACAGATCCGGTTTATGGACCTTTTCCCTCTGGGATCGTGCCAGACTGGAAAAAGAAACCATGACAGGGACTCTTGCGATCGGGAACTCTGGAGGACGGCCTCCCTGCCTTCTTCACGGAGTATTGAACCCGGAGGGAGCGAGGCGGCTTGTACTGATCGGCAAGGGTGTGATCTTCGACAGTGGCGGGATTTCCATCAAGCCCGCCCGGGGAATGGAGGAAATGAAATTCGATAAGAGCGGAGCCTCTGCAGTTGCCGGCCTCGTTCCCATTCTTCCCGGCCTCCAACTGCAGTGCCGGGTCGATATTCTTCTGCCCCTGGCGGAGAATCTTCTGGATCGGCATGGAGCAAGACCGGGAGATATCCTGACCTTTCGGGACCGCACGACCGTTGAAATCCTTTCTACCGATGCGGAAGGCCGACTGCTCCTCGCAGACGCTCTAATCCTGGCCAGGGAATGGAAGCCGGATCTTTGTATCGATGTGGCCACTCTCACAGGCGCCTGCTCTGTCGCCCTCGGGTCCCTGGCTGCGGGTCTGTTTACAAATAGGGATCGATATCTCAGGAAGATTCCGCAGATCGGGGATCGTGTGGGGGAATGGGTGTGGCCGATGCCGCTCTGGAAAGAGCATGAACGGGAACTGGAAGGGGGGCATGCCATGATAAAGAATACAGGCAGCCGCTATGGAGGAGCCATCCATGCCGCGGCATTCCTCCATCGGTTTATCGGAAATGTCCCCTGGTTCCATCTCGATATCGCCGGAACAGCCCATACCGACCATACCCGCGGGAGGAAGGGAGGCGCCACGGGCTGGGGGGTTGCGCTCCTGGCAAAAGTGACGGAAGCCTTTGACCGGTCAGGATTGTAGCCAGACAGGGTGTACCCGTACCCCTCTGCCGGGTGAAGCATGGTGTTATCCCCATCACCCCGATCCGGACCGATGGGTGAGGGAGTCTCTTTGCCGAAAACGTACGTGGTCGGATTGCACCATGGAGGGACTGAGAATTTCAGGTGCCTCCCTGGATCGCCTTCGGTTCTCAGGGTGCATGTTGAGGGATTGCCATTTCAATGGGACACTCTTCAGGCGATGCACGTTTGAGCGCTGCACGTTAGAAGATTTCTCTTTAGAAGAATGCTCGCTTGTCAAGACAGCCATGGACGGAGGATCCTTTCAATCGGGGAAATGGAGTCGAGTGGATGCACCGGGTATCCGAATGGATCATGTGAGGCTGCAGCAGGTTTCCATGGAGGAAAGCAGCTTCCGGAAAGCCCGGTTTGCGAACCTGGCCGGTTCCGCACTCTCCATTGTCCACTGCGAAATGGATCGATCCTTATGGGATCAATGCAACCTCAGAGAGGTCTCCATAACGGCTTCCAGCGGGCACAAGGTTCGTTTTGACTTCGGATCATTCACAGGAGTTTCCATTCGGGATTCGAATTTTTCACGATCCCGATGGGAAGGTCTTACCCTTTCCGATGGAGAGATTACGGAGTGTGTATTTCACAGGGCTCACCTGCAGGACATCTCTCTTCATCGTTTGAATGCGAACCAGTGCGATTTGAGACATCTCTATGCCCTGCGAATCAAGGCAGAAGCGGTGACGATCCTGACCTCGCAAATGGAAGGAGCATGGGCCGTCGCAGCGACACTCGATGGAAGCGTGGAGCCCGGCGATGTCATCCTGAGGGATATCAATCTCGTCCTAGATGACAATGGAACAGTTCGAAGCCTTGAGTAATCCGGCAATTTCCAACCGCGATCTCGTGGAGCGGTGGTATTCTGACCATCGCAGAAGCCTGTATGCGCTCTGCCTTGCCTATCTGAAAAATCCACAGGAAGCGGAGGAGGCTGTTCAGGAGACCTTTATCAAAGCCTTGAAGAAGGTCTCTACGTTTCGTGGAGATTCCGAACCCATCACATGGCTTCGAAGAATTGCTGTGAATGTCTGCCTTGACCGGGTTCGCAGCGTTTCCTGGAAGTGGCTTCGAAAACAGGTTCCTCTGGAATCGACCATTCCTGCGTCTGAGACCCCCCGACCTGAAATCGTCCACCAGCTGGATCAGGGTCTGAAACAGCTTTCCCCCCAACAGAGAATGGTCGTGGTTCTCCGATTTTATGAGGATCTTTCCCTGGAGGAAATTGGTACGGTTACCGGGCTCCATACAGGAACGGTAAAACGTCATCTTTATCGGGCTCTGGATCGTCTACGTAAGATAGGAGGTATATCATGACGCACAGCACACTCGCCGATCTGCTGGACCACATCATGAACGGAACGGAACTCCGTTGTTCCTGCGACCGGTGTCGTTCTTCCCTGGAAGCCCTCCGGGCGGAACAAATGCGTCCCCGCGAAGAGGCGGCTTTCCTCCCCGAACGCTTTCCGGTTCTGGAAGGCAGAAGGGAATCACGGCTCCGAATCTGGGTCCCGGCTCTTGCTGCTGCGATGGTTCTTATCGCTGCCCTCTTTATTCTTATCCGCCCCGGCGTGCCTTCCGATCCCCACCGCATGGCTGCTGCACTATCCGAGCAGGAACAGGAAGAACTTCTCACGCAGATCGATACGGCTCTGAGCGAGCCGGCTCTGGGGGATCTGGAAGTTCTTGTCGATACGGCTCTGGATCCCGAACTGCAATCCTACGACGATACGGCCCATCCTTCAGGAGGAACCCATGAAGCGTAATGCCATGATTGTTGTCTTTCTTTTTCTGACCTCGATTCTGACTGCACAGGCGGGTCTGGACCTGCCCCAGGGAAAGTGGTGGACGAAAGCGGAAGTAAGAGAAAATATAAAACTTTCCGATGACCAGGTTCGCCGGCTCGACTCCATCTTCCTCAATCACATGGAGCGCCTGATTGATCTAAAGGCTGAAATGGAAAAGGCGGAACTCAATTTGAAGGAGCTGCTTGACGCTCCTGTTCTCGAGGAAAAGGAAGCCCTGACTCTTCTGGACCGACTTATCAAGGCCAGGGGACAGCTCGAGAGGACACGGGCGGAAATGCTTATCCGCATGCGGCTGGAGCTGACTCCGGATCAGTGGGCCAGGGTGAAGCGCTTTGTGGATGGCCGCCGTGGTCAATTTCAGGACGGCCGGGAACGTATGCGGGACCGATTTCCTGACCGGCATCCCGGACCTCCTAATGATCCACCCCCCAATGGTCCGGGCCGACCCCAGTAAATAAACCACCGTACAGGAGGATTTGATGAAACATCTACTGACACTCACTCTCGCTCTTCTTATGCTGGGCGGCACACTGCTGGCCCAGGGGGCGCCCCAGGATCGAACGCCTCAGCCCATCCAGGCACTGGCTCAGTATCTCAATCTAACCCAGGAACAGGTGGATGCCTGGATGGTTCTCCTGGAAGACCTCCGCACCGCCACCCTGCCCCTGCATCAGGCGATTCAGGATAAGAGTGCGGAGCTTCAGGCTCTTCTGGAAAGTGAATCTCCCGATCCCGCGGCTGTGGGTGCGCTGGTCCTGGAAATCCAGCAGTTGAAGGAAGAGATTCGACTCCTTGAGGAAGCCTATCGAGATGGATTCGTTGCTCTTCTGACCCCTGAGCAGCTGGGAAAGTTCAATGAATTGCTTCAGGCGGAACGGCTTCAGCGCATTCTGCCGGCGTTAAAGGCGTTAAAGCTCTTTTAAGGATATCCGTACTTCAACCTGAAGCGGGATCTCTGGATCCCGCTTTTTTATTTCCTGGAAGGAGCATGAGAGAGGACAGGAAGTTCCTGTCCTACCCTCATCTCGGGGGGGAATATCTCGGCACGAAAGGCGCGTATTTCCACTCCTTCCCGGAGAGCCCGCCGCATGGCATCCGCATAATCGGGATCAATCTCCTCCGCAGGTGCCACGGCAAGGCCGTCTGCCCTTTGAACCAGAAAAAGAAGGACGGCCCGTGAGCCCCGTTGTCGTTCCTCTATCAAAGCGTCGATATGATGACGACCCCTCACCGTGACGGCATCCGGAAACTTGAGGATCCCATCATCGTTGAGAAACGTTACGCTTTTTACCTCAAGGTAGCATCGCTGGTCTTCCCGGGAGAGGAGAAAGTCGACACGACGGCCGTTCCCGAAGGGTCGCTCCCTTTCCAGAGACTCATAAGTCTCCAGTCCCGGAATGGCTTGATTCTGCAGGGCTTCGAGCACGAGATCGTTGGCTATCCGGGAGTGGATCCCGATCCAGGTGTCGGACATCCGGGACCATTCCAGAGTGTAGCGTGTGGATCGACCCTTCTCCGGATGGTAAGAAAGAAGAACGGGGCATCCCGGTTCAAGACAGCTGCGAAGAGATCCGGAGTTGGGGCAGTGGATCGTTTCTACCCTCCCGTCGGGAAAGAGACAGTCTGCAAGGAACCTCTTTCTTCGATCCTGAAAAAGGGCAGGCTGAATAGGTGCGGGAAGGAGCATGTCAGACCCGATTATACCTTTTCGAAACAGGCGTCCATCAATGGTAGAATGGCCGCATGGTACCCCATCCGGAATCCTGCGAATCCAAAACCTGCACAGCGGTTGTCCTGGCAGGTGGGGAGGGTACCCGCCTTCGACCCCTCACCAACGAGCGCCCAAAGCCAGTGATACCTCTGACAAACCGGCCCTTTATCCATTACCAGTTTAACCATTTCCTTGAGGCCGGAATTGACACGGTGATCCTCACGCTGTCCTATCGGCCCGATGTTCTCCGTTCCATCCTGGGAGATCGGTATAAAGGATTATCGATCCTCTACACCGAAGAACCGGAGCCCCGCGGAACGGGAGGTGCCATTGCCCGGCTGACAGAAATGGCGAGCGGGGATTTTGTGGTCACGAATGGTGATGTCCTCTGTCCCTGTCGGGTCATGGATCTTATTGAATTCCACAGATCCCGTGAAAACGATGTGTCCCTGCTTCTGGTTGAGGTTGACGATCCCAGCCGCTTCGGTGTGGTGGATATCGATCGGGAAGACAGGATCCTCGCTTTTGTTGAAAAACCGTCGTTAGAAGAAGCTCCCAGCCACTGGATTAACGGAGGCATGTACATCCTCTCTTCCTCGGTGATAGAGGAAATTCCCCCTGACCGTCCCTCCTCCATAGAACGGGAGATTTTTCCTGCTCTTATCCGGAAAGGATATAGAGTCGGAGGGTTTCGTTACCAGGGGTACTGGGTTGATGTGGGAACCGTTGATTCCTATCGGAAAGTTCATGAAGACTATCTGGATGGCCGGTGGACCTGGCAGGATAACGTGCAGGCGGGAAGGATTGACAGGGTCCAAAGGAGTTTTTTCGAGAATCCACCCGCTGAACCAACTCTCCGGGTGTACGATTCGATTATCTGGAGCGGATTCAATCCCGGTCGGGATATTCGTGTGGAACGTTCCGTTTTGGCGGATCGTGTGACGGTGGGAGATCATGCTTTTCTGCGAGGTGCCGTTGTGGCGCCGGATACGCAAATCCCGGCTGATGCCGTAGTGGAGGAATAGATGACGATAGCATTTGGAACGGATGGGTGGAGAGGCGTCATAGGAGACGACTTCTCTTTTGCCAACGTTCAGACGGTCGCCCGGGCTATGGCCAGGTTTTATCGGGATAAGAAATGGAAGGGGGAGGGAGATCGAAGTGCCGTTGTGATCGGGTACGATACACGATTTCTCGGGGAAACCGCTGCCCTTATTGTGGCGGAATGTTTTGCCGCCGCCGGTGTGGAGCCGATTGTGTCAAAAGTTCATATTCCGACACCCTGCCTCTCGTTTCAGGTGAAGCACCGCGGACTGCTGGGAGGCGTCATGGTCACGGCCTCCCATAACCCTTCCCTTTATAACGGATTGAAGTTCAAGGCACATTATGGGGGAACCGCCAGCACCGAAATGTACGCTCGAATGGCTGATTTTCTGGAGCCTGAAGCGCCAGGTGAAGCCATTCGCCCGAGGAGGGAGATCCGAAGAGAGAATTTTATCCCCGATTATCTCTCCTATGTCAGGGAACTGGTGGACCTGGATCTGATCGGCGGGCAGGGGTGGCAAATTCTCTGGGACGCAATGCACGGTGCTTCGGGATCTCTCTTTATGAGACTCTTTGAATCGACATCTCTCTATGTGAAAACCCTACGCTCCTATCCCGATCCCACATTCGGTGGCTGCCAGCCTGAACCGATTTTTAAGAACCTTCAACTTACTGTGGATGAACTTGCGGTTTCACCCTGTGACCTGGCCTTTGCCAGTGATGGCGATGGCGATCGGCTCGGTGTTTTGCTTCCCGGTCCGCAGTTTGTCACCCCCCATGAGGTTTTCGCTTTGATTGCCCTCCACATGATAAAGGTCCGGGGGCAACAGGGAGGGATTGCCCGTACTTTTTCTTCCTCTCTTTATCTGGATCGGATTGCGGAAGATATGGGGGTTCCTCTTTACGAAACCGGTATTGGGTTCAAGTATCTTTGCCCCCACCTTACCTCCGGAGACGTGGTTGTTGCCGGGGAGGAAAGTGGCGGGCTTGCCGTGGCCGGCGGCCTTCCGGAACGAGACGCTCTTGTTACCGCTTCTCTCCTGCTTGAGACGCTTTCCATGCGCCGATATTCTTTACCTCAGGCCCTTTGTGACCTTCGGCGCACCTATGGAGACCTCCACTATGCCCGAGATGATATGGAACTGGATGATCCTGAAGATGCCGATGCCTTCATTGACCGGCTCAAGACCGCGCCTCCCGATCATATCGCGGGTCGCAGGGTGACCAAAGTACATGAAAAGGATGGATTAAAATTTACTTTCGGTGACGATGGCTGGCTTCTCTTCCGCCGTTCCGGAACAGAACCTCTTATCCGTTTATATTGTGAACTCCCTTCCAGGGAGGCCGTCACAATGACGCTGCGGGAAGCACGATCGTGGATCTCGGTGGACTAGACCTTACCTCCCTTTCGACTTTCGGGATCTTTACGCTGCTTTTTCTGGGAGCCTTTGGGCCGACCCTTCCGGAAGAGGTGATTCTGGTTATCGCCGGGTATCTTGTCCACCAGGGGTATCTTGAATGGTGGACTATTCTGCCGGTCGCCTTTTTTGGAATTGTCATCTCCGATAACCTTCTCTATCTGATCGGATCCCATTTCGGCGCTCGGGTACTCAGAAATCGATTCGTACAGAAGGTCTTCACAATCAGACGGCAACGATGGGTACGCCGCCTCTTTTTCCGCTACAAGTACTCTCTCTTCTTTCTGGGGCGCTACTTTTACGGATTGCGTCCTGCAATCCTCCTCTTTGCCGGCCTGACCCGGGTCAGATGGAGCCTCTTCTTCCTGATGGATCTGGCCAGCGCGGCCATCAATACGGTCCTGTGGATCTTTCTCGGATACCTGTTTGCTCCGGTATTCCATCATCTGCTCAATTTTATCCGGACCTTTGATTTAACCATCCTCCTGATTATTATCGGTATCGTGACTTACTACATCACTGAAGTCGTGCTCCTGAAGCTGAATGTCCTTCGAGAAGACCAGTTTCCCGTGAAGATTACGGCTCCGTATAAGATCTTTTCACTTGCGCTTTTGATCGTCTTACTTAAAGTACTTGCTCATCTATTGCACAGGAGCGCATGAATTTGATATGATGTCCTCCCATGATTGAGATCCAGGTTCACCCTGGGAACATCCGCAAGCGGGTGAAGTATTTCTTTCTGAAGAGGAACCATATCCTTGTTCTGGGAGTTGTGAGCACGTTTGTCGCGTCTTTTTTTGCCTGGGCTCTCATCATCGCCCCCGGCGGATTTACAAGCCATCAGACCCGTCTCTCTTTTTCCGAATCCCTTGCACAGAGAACGAGACTGCTCACCGAAGCCAAAAACATGTCCACCCGCGCCCAGGAACTTTCCACATCCCTGAATGAGCAACGTCAAATGCTTGAAAAATTTTTTGCCATCTATAACATCAGCATCGATTCCTCGGGCCAGGGTGGACTGCCGGAAATTCAGGTGCCGGATCAGGTGGATGGATTTGATCGGCTGGATTACATGGACAGAAAGCTTAAGCAGCAGGTTGCCGTCAGCACCAAGCTCCTGGAAGAACTGACGGCGTATGAAAAGGAAAATCGATCCATCGTAAGTTTGACGCCGACGATTTGCCCCCTCCCTCGAGATACCTTCCTCCTGACGAGCCCATTCGGTAATCGCATCAACCCCTTTACTCGAAAACAGGATTACCATCAAGGTCTTGATTTCGCTGCGCCATCCGGTACGCCAGTCATGGCAACCGCGGATGGAAAGGTCTCTTTTGCGGGCCGGTATCCCTTACGGAAGAGCGCGGCCTGGTGGAGATACGGGAATATCGTGGTGCTGAACCACGGCGATAACTTTATGACGATTTATGCTCATCTGGACAAAGCCCTTGTAAAGAACGGTCAGAAAGTCAGCCGCGGGCAGACGGTCGGTGAAGTCGGGAATTCCGGCTGGAGTACAAGCCCGCACCTCCATTATGAAATACGAACCAATCTGGTCAATGGACAGACCTTTGTACCCGTTGATCCGAGAATCTATATTCTGGACCATCACTGGAGCAACATGGATCAGATTCTTATCGCGGCCCGGGGTAATACGGCTTCCAACTATGAGCCCATCCCCACGACATTCAGGAGGTAGTCATGCCCAATGGCGCCAATGGAAAGGAATTTCCCACGATGATTATCCCGAAGGGTACAGAGATCCGGGTCAATGACAAGGGTCAGCTCTCCATCAAAACTCCGGGAAACCTCGTCATTCAGAACTCCGGGAATTATTCTCTGATTCGATCGGAAAACGGGTCGATACGGATTGAAGACAATGTTTCGGTGGAGGCCGTGGATATTCAGGCAGCCGACACCTGCTATGTTCAGGGAAAACTTACAGCCTGGAGGGTTAAGGCGCGGAAGCTTTCTTTGGAAAATACTGCTGAAGCTTACGTTATGCTACGGGAATCCAGTGAGCTGGATGTGGCCAAGACGGCCCGTCTCGTGGGAAATTTTGCATCCGAGCGGGAAGTCTATCTGCTTCTCGGCCGCTTTTCCACGCAGTTAAAGAGTCTGCCTGACATGGTGACCGTTTCGGATGAGTCTGCGGCCCAGCGGCTCGCTCCTCCCGCATCGATGCCTCCAGCTGCGGATAACCTTCAGCTGGCCAGGGTCATCCTGGATCGGGAAATTCACCGCGGTATCTATGACCAGGATTCCCAGCAGGCATTAATCGAAATTCATCACGCGATCCAGGAAGGGGATTCCGGCAGGCTGCGAAACCTGTTCGGCGCTCTCTCCGGCACGATCAAGGAGCCCAGCGAAGATCTCCTGAAGGCCTTCGATTACATTAAACAAGCTCTATGAATCCTGGAGCACGCGGAAACTGGGGTTCAAAATTTGCCTTTGTGCTTGCGGCGGCTGGTTCCGCTGTGGGTCTTGGCAATGTCTGGCGTTTTCCAGTTGAAGTCGGCAGGAATGGCGGCGCTGCTTATGTGATTGTCTACTTCCTTTGCGTTCTTCTTATGGGAGTTCCCGTCATGATGGCTGAATTTTCACTGGGGCGCTCCACAGGTAAAAACGTCCTGGGTGCCTTTTCTTCTCTTGCGCCCCGTTCATTGTGGAGAGGAGTCGGGCTTCTCGGGATCCTTACCGGAATGGCCATTCTTTCCTACTACAGCGTTGTTGCCGGATGGACGGTCGGCTATTTCATCAAGGGAGCTCTGGGCCAGTTCAGCCAGATGTCGGATCCCGAAGCCATCACCCATATGTTCGTCAGTTTTATCGGATCTCCTGCCAATGCAGTGGGGTACCATGCGCTGTTCATGGTGATCACCATGATTGTCGTTGCGGGGGGTGTGGAGAAGGGAATTGAGCGCTGGTGCAAATTCCTGATGCCTACACTCTTTGGTCTTCTTATCCTTCTCGTGATCCGTTCCGTTACCCTTGAAGGTGCAGGAGCGGGTCTCTCATTCTACCTGCACCCTGATTTCTCCAAGCTGGACGCGGGTGTCATTCTGTCCGCCATGGGACAGGCCTTCTTTTCGCTATCCCTCGGTATGGGGGCTATGGTTACTTACGGCAGCTACCTTTCCCGGGACGATAACCTCTTTACCTCTTCGATCTTTGTATCTTTAACCGATTCTCTGGTGGCTTTTCTGGCCGGTCTGGCAATCTTTCCGGCACTCTTTGCGGTTCCTGGTCTTAAACCCGAGGCCGGTCCAGGGCTCATTTTCATGGTACTTCCCAACATCTTTAACCGGATCCCCCTGGGGCAGATCTTCGGTGCGGGTTTTTTTCTCCTCCTTACGATAGCTGCGGTAACCAGCTCCATTTCCCTACTGGAAGTTGTTGTTGCACACTTTGTGGATGATCGGGGCTGGAAGCGAAAACCTGCTGTGATCACCATGGGGATCGGGGCTTTTATCCTCGGTGTTCCCTCGGCTCTATCCCTGGGAGCGTATAAACCTCTGGGCGACATTGTCGGAGGCAAGGGATTTCTTGATCTCTTTGATCTTGTTTTCGGACACTTTTCCCTGACCATTGGTGCTCTCCTCCTCTGCCTTTTTATTACCTTTAAGTGGGGGATGAAGGCAGCAAAGGGAGAGCTTCTTCAGGCTGCCCCCGGGGCTCTCAAACCTTGGATGGCAGCGGTTATCAACCGGATCTGGCCGATCCTGATCCGTTGGGTTTGCCCGATTCTGATCGGGGCCATTATTCTCTACCTTATTTTCACACCGGAAGCCCTCTGATCCAGACGTGATCCATAATCTGTTCCTTCGCAGTATGCATCGTGGAATTCGGTTTTGTATCCATCGGATCTGTATCGTTCTCATCCTTATGGCAGGCATTCTCTTCTCTCCTTCCTGCCGGAATCGAACCGTGGAAACGTTCGACCCCGGGATGGAACAGCAGTCGATCTCTTCCCGCTGCTTTCTTTACGCCACCATAGAAGATGCTGAAAACCGGGTGTCACCCCTCGGCAGGCTCCATCCCGGCGAGCGGTGCGAAGTCCGGTGTATTTATCCCTCTGGAGAATGGATCCTCTTCGACCTTGCGGAGGTCAGGGTGCAGGGGTTTGATCATCCTCTTTTCACGCAGGCCCAGTGGCTTGCCAACAGTCCCGATATGAAAGCATTTTCAGAGACTCTCGATGAAGCCGGTAACCTTACGATCGGTTCCGAACCAGTTGACAGAGATCGGCCTCTTCCCTTCTCCTACGAGCCCTCAGATCTCGTTGATGTCGATCTACATGCTGATACGCTGGGGTTTCCCCTTCGAGCGCCTACTCGGACCGGTGTGGATATCCGCCTGCGTGTAGAAGCCCTTGCCGCGTTTGAGGCCATGTTTCAACAGGCACGCCGGGAGGGGATCGATCTGGCCATCGTGTCGGGGTACCGCAGTGCAGAGGAACAGCAGGTGATCTTTTCCATGCTGACCTCCAGAATCCCAAAGCAGAGAACGGTAGCCCGACCCGGTTTTTCGGAACATCAGCTCGGAACCACTGCGGATATCACCTGTTCCCGAATGCATTACATGCTGATGAGAGATTTTGAATTGACCCCGGAGGGTACATGGCTGAAAAAAAACGCCGGGCGATTTGGCATCCACCTTTCCTATCCAAAGGAAGATAAAGATGAAACGGGTTTCACCTATGAACCATGGCACTTCAGATATCATGGGGTTTCCAACTCTGTGTTACCCCTACCCTAGGGGAGTAAGTATCGGAGAGTGGTATACTCGTTTCCATGATTCAAAGAACCTATTCTCGTATCCTGCTCTACAGTTTTCTCGGCGCCCTGCTTCTCGGGGCTTTCTGGCTTCACCACGCAATGATTCCAAAAAACATTGTAGAAGAATGGGAGACCCTCCCCGGCCGGGAAGAGGTTGTTGTACTTCAGGAGTATGTGAGAATTGATACATCCTGGCCGAAAAGCAATACCCGCGAAGCCGTGGCATTCTGGAAACGTCTCTTCGATGCCATCGGGATCGAATCCAGCACCTATCAGGTAGGACCCGATCAGTTCAACTTCGTTGCAAAGATTCCCGGCGGACCTCTTCCTCCCCTGATCCTGCACCACCATATGGACGTCAGCCCGGTCAAAAATCTCAAAAACTGGAAAAACCCTCCCTTCGGAGGTGTGATTGAGGGCCCGTATCTGTGGGGCAGGGGAACCCTGGACATGAAGCATTACGGAGTGATTTACTACTTCGCCATCAGGGAAGCGCTTGAAAAGGGCTGGAAGCTTCGACGGCCCATATACTTTATTGCCACTCCCACGGAGGAGATGGAAATGGTGCGGGGAACCCCCTGGCTCCTGGAAAACAAGCCGGAACTCTTTCCTGAAGGTGCCGTGTTCCTTACCGAAGGCGGAGGCTTTGAAGTCGTAACCGATTTCCTGAAATATTGCGGAATTCTAACGTATCAGAAGGAATGGGTCTTCGTTGAGCTCGGGGAAATAGACGCGGATCGCATCGCTGAAATTACGAGCGCACTTCTGCCTCTCTTTCCCAGGGATGACCTTGTTCTCTTTCCTGGATATGAATTGATTCTGAATCACCTTGCGCCTCACCGCATCGCGTACCGGGATATTCTGGAGAACGTGGGGAAGCTCTACCGAGACGATCAAGAAAAACTGAAGGAGCTTCCCGAACCTTATCTTGATCTGATGCGGAGATCGTTCTCCATTCATCAGAGAATGGGGCCGGACAAGACAAGGCTGGTCCTCTCTCTTCTTCCCGGAGATGAGCCTGAAGAGTGGATCGACCGTGTAGGAAAAGTCCTTTCATCCATGAGACAGTCCTATTCCATCAGCTTTGCTTCCCCAAAATTGAACATTACCCCTTCCAACACAGATGCTTTTCGATCGATCCAGGACTCCATACTAGAGGTGTTTCCCGCGATCGACACCGGTCCCTACGCCACGCCGTGGAAGATGAACGAAGGGCAGTACCTGCGTAAACCCGGGTACCTATCCTATGGAATTGCATTTGTACCCATCAATATTTTCGACATGACCCATGCCGGGGCGGCGGATGAGCGTATCCACCTGGTCCACTACATGAAGGGGATGGATCTGGGAAAGGCCATCGTGAAACACCTTGCAGGTGACGCAGATTGACACCTGTATTATGAAATACGACAAAATTTGTCACATTTTGGATTGAATCTCTGGCATTGACTTTGCATAATATCGTGCTGACCAACAAATTAAGGAGGATCGAATGAAGAAACAAGGTTTTACACTGATCGAGCTGCTGATCGTCGTTGCGATCATCGGTATCATCGCAGCTATCGCCATCCCGAACCTGTTGAACGCCGTACAGCGTGCCAAGCAGAAACGTACCATGGCGGACATCCGCTCTGCTGCGACTGCCTGGGAAGCCCGTGCAGTAGACGCAAACTGCTATTCCGCAGTGTGTGGAGCTACCTGCACCTTCCCCACCGAGGCTCAAGATGGAATCTTCACCATGCTTTCCCCGACGTATATCAAGTCCCTTCCCACGAAGGACGGATGGCAGAAGTCGATGGATTTCACCGTGGATTCCACCACTGCTGCTCAGGAATATGGAATCCGCGCCGGTGGTAAGGATCTGACGATCACGGAAACCACAGATTACACCTGCGGAACCAAGACGACCGATTTTGATTGCGACATCGTCTATGCCAACGGTGGATTCATTCAGTGGCCAGAAGGCGTACAGCAGTAAGATCCAATTCTGTCCTTTTTTCGAGGGAGCGTGGCAGGCCACGCTCCCTCCATTTGTTGTCAGGATTTACGCTGATTGAACTGCTTATTGTTATAGCCATCATTGGCATTCTATCCGCGATTGCTATCGTTAATCTATTGAGTGCATTTCAGAAAGCCCGACAGAAGGCTACGATCGCCGATATGCGGAACGTGGGCGTGATGCTGGAAACCTACAACCTCAACCTTGACCATTACCCGGTTCCCGGCGTCGATTTCAACGGGATGGAGGGGCCCGGCAGTCTAAAAGAACTTCTCCGAAATTACGTTCCTGTCGCCTCTGAACCCAGTGTCAAAGACAAGTGGGGAAATTACTATAATTATGTAAGTGATGGTCAGACATACTGGCTTGAATCCTTTGGCCAGGATGGCAAGGATGGCCCTCAGGACATCTCGAAGGACACCCCAAACGAATACAGTAATGACCTCGTTCTGGAAGACGGGGTCTTTATCGCCATACCCTGAAACCTTTTCCCTGGAAAACTCCGGCCCTTCCCTTTATTTCGCTACTACTCTTAGCGTTGCTGGGATCGATGATCCTGGGGAAGGTCTTGACATATCGTGATTCCCTGACCTATGTCATTCCATTGAAGTCCTACACGGTCTCGGAAGTGGCTTCAGGGCACCTTCCACTGTGGAACCCGTTCAATGGCCTGGGTGAACCCTGGATGGCGAATCCCCAGACGGGGGTTTTCTATCCGCCAACCTATTTCTTCCTTCTTGGAGACATGGTCGGCTTCCAGCTGTATCTTCTCTTTCATCTGATTCTTATGGCTATCGGAACAGCGATCTGGCTGCGCGGTGAGGGAAGGAGCCCGGTCGCATCCTGGCTGGGGGCTGCCCTGGTCGTTTCGGCGGGACCCTTTCTGACGGCCATCGATATCATTTTTGCCCTCTCCACTCTCACCTACCTTCCCTGGGCCCTTGTCTTTATCCGAAAGCGCAGGGCCCCTTTACTTGTCGTGACACTCTGTCTATCTTTTCTTGCTGGCGAGCCAATGGTGTTTGCTCTTATGGTGGGTACGACCTTCATCGCCGGACTCAGACAGGGATGGAAGTGGTTCTCGCTTATGGGTGTTCTGGCTCTTATGCTCCTGATTCTTTCCCCTCAGCTTGTACAGACCGTCAGCCTCTTTCTGACATCGGACCGGCTGGCTGGAATCGATCCGCTCATTGGCCTGCGCCATTCCATTTTTCCCCGGGAAATCCTGGAGATTTTTTTTGGCCAGGCATGGGGCATTGCGACACTCGAGTCCGTGTCCTTTGCTCAGCAGACCTTTCTGGTGTCTCTCTATACAGGAATCATTCTTCTTCCGGTAATCTTCTGGGCCATGCGGAGGCGCCCCCTGCGCCTCATCCTTCCGGTGGTTCTTATCGTTTTGTCCCTTGGAAGCCATTCTCCTTTTTTATGGATACTGACCTATTTTTTTGAGATATTCAGGTACCCCGCAAAGTTTCTTCTCTTTCTGCCCCTGGCCTTTGCTCCCCTGCTGGCTGGTTTTTACGATGATCGTGAACATGTAAAGCCGGTTCTGTTCTGGTTTACCGTCTTCATGGCACTCATCCTGGTTCCCTTTTCTTCCCATCCTGCAAGGCTTCTTCTCCATGGTGCCATGTTGGGTCTGATGGCATTTGTCATGATGAGAGTGCCAAAACTGCACGTTGCACTTCCCGTGATTCTTGCACTTGATCTCGGCCTTGCTTCTGCAGGAGTTCTCCCGCTTGTCCCCATCGATTTTCAAAAAACCCTGAAGCCTTTGCCGCCATTGGAGGGCAGTCTGTCCTATGCCTTTGTCAGTGATGTCGATGCGCGGGGGCCGGATTACTTTCAGAGAGAGGGATTTTACACGCCCGAAATGGACAGGCGGCTGGTTTCCATGGGTGCAGGATATTCCAATCTATATCGCCGTGCACGAATGCTGGGGACTTCCGCTCCGATGCAGACGAAGTCCTACGGCACGGGCAAGATGGTTCTTCCGGGCGTGGCCAAGTTTGTCGAAATCGATCCGGTGACCCATCGACGGATAACCAAAAGCCTGCATCCGGTCCACCCCAGGGTATGGGGTGAGGGTATCGAAGGGGCCCGGATCGAGGATGAAAGCAATCAGGCCTGGGTAACCTTTACGGCACGTGGGAATTCGACAGTACATGTCGGAATCACCTTTGCACCCCATTGGAAAGCGTACATGGAGAGCCGCCCGGTACCCATCCTCCCGGACACGGATGGATTTATCAGTTTTCTTGTCCCTCCCGGTAACCATGAAATTACCCTCCTCTATCAGCCTCCCACTCTGATCCCCGGATTCCTGGCGATTTCGGGCCTTCTCTTCACGATCCTGTGGTATCGTAGGGAGCGATGCCGACTCTGATCCTCTATCTTTACGGGCTTCTCCTTGGAGCTGTCATTGGTTCCTTTCTGAATGTCTGCATCCACAGGCTTCCGAAGGGAGAGTCCCTGATTCGTCCCCGCTCCCATTGCCCCGGCTGTAAAACGCCTATCCTCGTGCGGCACAACATCCCGATTGTGAGCTACATCGTCCTGAGAGGCAGGTGTCCCTCCTGCGGAATGTCGATCTCCTGGCAATATCCGCTGGTGGAATGTCTGACCGCCGCGGCCGGAATCGGTTCGGTCTATGCCTATGGTTTCTCTGTCCAGGCTCTTACGCTCTTTCTCTTTTCCTGCATGATGATTGTGGGCGTGGGAACCGATGTGCGAGAGAAGATCCTTCCGGATGAAATTACACTGGGAGGTACCCTGATCGGGATCGGTCTGGCCTGGGCAGGTGCTTCCGTTCCCCTCCTCTCTGCCCTGTGGGGCGGCCTGACCGGAAGTCTTCTCTTTCTTGGACTTCTCCTGGGGTACTACCTGCTGCGAGGCCATCACGGAATGGGTTTTGGAGACGTTAAGATAATGGCTCTGATCGGAGTATTCCTGGGTTTCCCGAAAGTATTGAGTGTCGTTCTTCTGGGTTCCCTCCTGGGACTGATCTGGGGGTTGGGTTTGATTCTCCTCCGTCAAAAGAGTTTTAAATACGCTCTTCCTTTCGGGGCCTTCCTTGGAGTGGCTGCCCTGTTGATCCTCTATCTCGATGTACTATGGCCCGGGATGGTAAAGAATGCGATACCTTTCTGAAATCAGAACCTTCATTATCGCCATTGTAGGTCTGCTGATCGTTATCGCAGTCGCAGGTTTTTTTGTAGTTATGCGATTCAGTGAGCAGTTTACGGACCATTACTGGAATGAAAGCCAGGGGATCCACGTCCTGATCAAGACCCTGATTGAGAGTGGAAAGGATCCTTCAGAGTACCACCACCTCCTTCTCGGGTTCGTTGTTGCAGGAAAAGATGGGGCAGTCCTGCGCGCCTATCCCCAGGGTGCTGCCGATTTCTATCGGAAGCTCAGGCCGGGGTTTCCGGTCGCGACAAGTATTACCGAGATTCCCTCCCTTGTTCCGGGGAGTGAATCTACCGATACGCTCGTGATCCTTTCCAGGACCTCTGACGATCGACGAATGGTTACCTACCATTTCAATCCGCTTCCCGCCATGCGGCGAACCGTATTAATTTACTTCATGATCATCGCCCTGGTAGCGACAGGGGTTCCCGTCCTGACCTTTTTCTTCCTTACCGGCAGGATCTCGAAACCGTTTCGCAGGTTGATCCTGGAGGCCGAACAGAGTCCTCTTGCTCCCAAGTCCTTCCATGAAGACCCGGAATTTATCTTTCAAACCCTTCAGGCTACGATCCGTGAATTGAAGCAGAGCACGCTCCAGGAACAGCGGAGGGCGGACGCACTCCACGTTCTGGCTCAGACGTTATCCCGGAATCTTCCCAGTGGGCTCATCGTCATGGATAACGATGGAAACATCATTCGGACCAGCCCTGCCGCCGAAACACTCCTTTCGCTTCATCCGTCCGAAGAGCCGGTTCATCTTCGTGGTTTACAGGAGAGGTGGCCGGTGCTGCATCGATATCTGGATGAGGTCCATTTGACGCGAAAGCCTTTACAGAGGCTCGAGTTTGAGGATGGCAGTACCAAGTTTGCCGCCACGATCGTACCCCTTTCGGATGAGGCCAACCTTCCCCTGGGAACGCTGGCCATCTTCGTGGATATGACCGAAATGGTGCGATTAGAAGAGGATCTGCGCCGACAGAGGAGTATGGCGGAACTGGGTGTCTTTGCCTCGGGAATAGCCCATGAATTTCGTAATTCCCTTGCCACGCTCCGGGGATACCTGGATCTCTTTCGTACGAAGCGTCAGGACCACTACCTGGATGAAGTCTCCAATGAAGTATCCCTCATTCTTAAGGTAATCAATCGGTTCCTGGAATTTGCCAGCCACCACAGTCTTGTTCTGGAGCCGATTCAGTTGGATCGACTGATTTTTCAAGTTACGGAGCGTTTGAAAACGGTTTATCCTGACGTCCATGTGAAGCTGTCCTGCGCGGATCTGACCATTCCCGGGGATGGAACTCTTCTGGAACAGGCCCTTCGAAATATTTTCGAAAACAGTTTTCAGCTGGCAAAATCGATAAGCATCCGGGCGGGAAAGAATGAAAAAGGAGACGTCTTTGTAGAGGTTGAAGACGATGGTCCCGGAATACCGGAGGAGCTCCGGGAAACCCTGGCACTTCCCTTTGTTTCGGGAAAGGCTGATGGGGTAGGTCTGGGGCTGGCCATCGCTTCCAAGGTGATCCAGGAACACGATGGGTCCATGAAATTTTCCAATCTGCAAGATGGTGGAACCCTGTGCAGGATGATCCTTTCAAGTGGGAGATAATGTTACATCGAGAAATATTCAAATATTTGAATATTTGAGAAACCGAAAGACAATGTTACTGACACATGTGAAGTAATTCCAGTTTTTCATACAGAGCTCATTTTTGGCACTCCCTTTGCATAACCATGGAGTGCCATGAAAAAACGCACAGGATTCACGCTTGTAGAAATGCTGGTGGTCATCGTGATCATCGGCGTGATCGTCCTCATCGCCATTCCCCAGTTTCGAAACTTCTATGTTTCGTATAAGGTACGAACGGCGACACGAATGATCCAGGCCGATATGCGTTCGGCACGGCAGACCGCTGCAACGCGGAACCGCCCGGTCATGGTTTCAGTTTATCGGGGGCCGGAGGGGTATTACACAAAGTTCTACCAGCTCCAGGACGGTGTTCCGGTGACCTCCATCGATGACAATACAAAATATGTGCAGATCGGGAATACCGTTCATTACCTTCCCGGCGGCATCGAAATGAAACTGACGGATGCGAACTATACATCCTTCACCGATCATATCGCGTTGGCGGCCGACACCGATACGAACGTGGACATTATCTTCACCGAGAGGGGAGAGAGTTACGACTATACGGGGCTTACGTTCACGGAACCGGCCAGCCCGACGTCAAACCCGGCCAGTTATACGCCGCGGATTACCCTCTACGTGGAAAATAAGACCATACCCAATAACCACTACTTCGTTGCCCTGTCCCTTTCGGGAAAGGTGCAGGCGATTTCTTACCATTCGGAGGTGTTCTGATGGATAGACGTTCGGGATATAACCTGGTAGAGGTGATCATTGCCATGGGGATCCTGGCCTGGGTTTTACTGGCCATCGCGGGCCTCTTTTCGTTCGGTACCCGTGGTGTGTATTCGGGAAAGACACAGACCAAAGCTGCAGCCCTGGCGCAGAAGGTCGTGGAGGACCTTCGAAACTTCGATACGCGCACCAAACGATATGCCATCTTTGGCTACGTGGCAACCGATTCTTCCTCCACGAATAAGACGTATGATTCCCAGACGGCCACGGCCCTCAGCGACACGCTTCTCCAGGCCATTCGGACCAACTGGGAAACCCAGGTTGAAGAACTTCCAAAGGGGTACATCGAGTGCAAACTCTATAACGTGGGAGGGACAAACCTGTCAAACTGCACCTTTATCCGATATGACCTGAAGGTCCACTGGACAGAAGGGGAGAGAGCGCGGGAACTGACCTTCAATTTTGCCTTTTAGGAGGATGCCATGAGACGACACAGACACGGCTTTACCCTTATTGAGGTTCTGGTTGCCATCACGATTTTCACCATCCTCATGATTGCTGCCCTGAAGGTCTATGACCAGAGTCAGCGCTCCTTCATTCTGGGTGAACAGCAGTCCGATGTTCAGCAGAATCTTCGCTTTGCCTTTGAAAAAGTTACCGGGGAACTTCGTCTGGCCGGTTTCGATTTCAACCATGACGCCGATGCCATGCGCCCCGATGAACAGCTGGAAGGGATCTGGCCGGGAGCCATTGTCTTCCGTGCGAACTACGATCCTTCCAACGATGAAACCAAAAACGACAGCGCCCCGACGTACATCGACAAGAATGATCCTCTGTTCAGCGTCGTTACAACAACGAACGAGGAAATTCACGCCTTTGTTCTTTCCAAGGATCCTTCACAGGCTCTAGCTGGCAGTAATGAAAAGATCGAATTCTGGGCCGATACATCCAAGCCAAGGGATGCCACGCTCACCACAATGGCAAACCAGGAAAAGATTACGATCAGTAATATTTCCCTGACCCAGAGCAAACCTCCCTATACTCTTTATCTTGTGACTTTTCCCGATGCCGATGAGCCATCCACACCGGTTTTTACGCCGCTGGCCTCTAATATCTTCTCCATGAAATTCACCTACTTCGATCAGTGGGGTGTCGATCCCACCCACGAAATTGACCCCATGAACTACGATGGTAATGAGGTTACCGGCCTGGAAAGCGATACAGCACGAAAGGCAAGGGGCTACATCTTCAATTCCGGAACAGATACTCCCTTTGTGAAAAATGTCGTTGTGGAACTGACCGGCATGGTTTCCCGTCCGGACGGAGACTATGTCGATCCCCAGGACACGAACAACGATACCAAGCACTACAGGAAGTACACTCTTTCCGGAACGGTACAGATGTTCAACATCGGGGTCATTCCCCACGAGCTGGAGGACATCACGAAGCCCTATCCGCCAACTAACCTGGCTTCCTATCCGGGGTATTGCAATGGCATCCTTGTTTCCTTCACCCCGAGTCCATCCAGCGATGTCACGCAGTACGTTTTTCAGTGGCGTGATTCTTCCTCCACCTATACCCAGCCCTTCCCGGAAGATGACCCGGCTCACACCTATTACACTTCCTCGTGGGACTTTGTGGGCACAAGCGCGTGGGTCTTCCTCCCGGCCCGTCTGAACAGTTTTGACCCGACGAGCGGGCAGGCGATCTTTGACCACTTCATCAACGGTGTTTCGTATACGATGCGAGCCTTTGCTATCGATGGTGCGGGGAACTACAGTGACGATGCCTCGAATGAATCGACGGTCATCCTCGATCCCAATCCACCCAAACCCAATCCGACTACCACGATCTTCTCAGAAGAAGTTGTAGGAACCGACGGCTTCAACCATGCTCAGGTGGTATGGACAACGACGTGTGGATACGAATCCTGTGCAGTCACGGCCGACCCCAACCCTACCAATGGAATCCGGGACTTTCTGGGTTTCAGGGTCTACCGGCTCTATGAACCTGACGACGATCCCAACCTGGATGGAACCTACGACCTGCTCGCCAAGGAGCAGGAAGTCAGGGGGGTCCGGTTCATCGATGCTCAGGCCTGTCCCTGCGAGAAATATGGCTATAAGGTCCAGACCGTGACCAATTGCCAGGACAACTACGACGATAACGTCTGTACGGGCGGTACGGGGATTTCTACACTTTCGGACCGGGTGGTGGTTACCACCCCTGACCTTACGGCCGATGGGTCGGAGATCCCAGTCAAGCCTGCCGTGGCGTATGCTACGTACGAAAATCTCAGTATGACGGAGGAATACACGGTCATGCTCCACTGGGAACCTGTCCACAAGACGACTCCCTCCGATCTGGATATCGATGTGAAGAAATACTACATCTACGAAGCCGGGCCTTTGCCTTACGGGGATCCGGTTCCCGACATGCCCACCGATCCGATCGATCTCGACGGTGATCCATCGGACGGATATATCAAACCGGCTGCGATCGATCCGAATCTGACCTCCGTCGATTTTGATCTCACCTCTGTTATCGGCAACCGTACAATCCCTGCAAACCACAGGATGTTCTACTGGGTGCGTCCCATCTTCGACTGCTCTACGGTCGTCCTGGGGGAGGCCAGCGATCCCGTTTCCGTTCCATGCTATGCGACGTGGAGCGCGGTGATCACCTATCCGGCCAACGACAACGATACGGTTACGGGCCTGGTCAATATCCAGATGACCCTGACCAATCCCGATTCGGTCCTGATGGACTATGTAAAGATACGGATCAAAAACCAGTCTAACAATGCCTATGTTCTGGATACAGACATGGTCGATCCCGATGCGGACGGCATCTATGAAGCTGCCTGGGATACGGCGGCACTATTTGCCGGAACCTATGAGATCTCTGTGACGATCATGGATGCCAACAAGTGTTTCCTGGAACTGAAACGGTACGTTCAGATTCTCCAGGCCTGCACGGTTCTTATAACTCCGGAAGACATCTGTTCCGACGATCCACGGGCGGTCTGTTTCACGATCCAGGCTCCGCCGGATAAGCCCTATTTTGTCGATGCCTTCACCTTTGCGGCGTCCGCAAACTATCGGCTCCTGGCTGTCTGGGGTACAGCCGGTACGACGACCTATGTTCTCTGGGAATCCACCCATCCTCAGGGTACCGATATCTCCGGCGGGTTGACGATTGGCACCTTTACCCAGACCAACTATCCGGCGGACCCCGGCCTCTTCAAGCTCTCCGTTCCGTCAAATCTTACGGAATATCGTCTGATTTTCGGTGACCCGATTGATGCCGGAACCGGTACCCTTAACCTCTACCTGGGACAGATCGATCTTCGGGGTGCAACCAATGTCGCCAACCAGTGTGTGATGAGTACCGGAACGGTGACCTTCGACAAAAACAACCAGAACGACTGGGTTTCTTTTGGTACGCCTCCCGTATGCGGAGGAGTGGGAAACCCGGATGTCCCGTGCTGTTCAGTCCCCACCGTGTACGAAGGAGGCACCCTGCTGACATCGGGAACCTATTACACGGTCAACTATCTGAACGGCACGATCACATGGGAGCCCCTGATTCCGAAGAAGGGGTCTGAATCCCATGCCCTTACGATCTACTACTTCAATGATGTTTTGGACATCACGTGGGAATACTATGTCTGCACGAACATCCCGCTTCTACTGGGACCCTGACCTAGGAGGAATGCCATGAAAGCACTGCAATCAGCCAAGATGAAACGGGGAAGCGCTCTCCTGGTGGCGTTGATGGTCATGGTGGTCCTGTCCCTGACCGGGCTCACCTTCCTCTACGTCTCCGACACGGAAAACGCGATTTCCAACAACTATGCACGTGCCCTGGAAACTCTGTACACGGCACAATCTGGGATCTATCTGGTCAACCAGTGGTACCAGTCCAATGCGGGTACCTTCTCCCCCGGGGGCGCCGGACTCCGTCCCCGTCTCGCCGACATGACACTCAACGCACGGCCGGGCGCAACGGATGGATCGGGATCGGGAACGGATACGACGTATAAAAATGGTGTCCAGGCCAACTTTTTCGAGCGGCCTTTCTCCGGAGCTGTGGACACTCCGGCAGTGTACAACCAGTTTTTCGGGACAGAAGATACACCCGACATGGTGATCGATATTGACGGAAACGGTGCCGATTACCTTGCGGAGATGAACGACAAGCTTTTTGGCACGGACAGCCAGCCTGACAGCAAAAAGGTCCGGATCTCCAAGCTGGAAATTTACGCTCCTCCCATGTCGCCCTATGCCGATAATCCCACCTTTTATGATGCGACAAAGGATCCGGCACGGAATACGGCCTTCGGTGTCTGCACGGTGAAGGTGACCGCGGAGATGCTCCAGGGGAGCAACGTGGTGGCGACGCGTGTCGTGCAGGGTGTCATCTCCGATATCAACTACTCCACCTCCAACGTGGCTCTCGATACGGGGGGGTCCCTGGAAGTCAACGGGGCCGCCATGGTCCACTGGGGCCATGCCCGGGCGGAAAGCAACTATGCACATAACAACTGGAACCACTTCGGGATCGGGGCAGTCTGGTGGATCGACCCCACGACGAACATGGTGGAGCCCTGTTCCGCCTGTTACGGTGATGCCACGGGTCAGCCCATGGAAGGCATCACGATGTATGATCCGTGGTTCATGTTCCGTTCAAGGGGCTCCTTTGAGATCGGGACCGGTGCCGGGAATTTCACCCTGCCCACCGGCCTGGGTGCCTGCACGGGAAATGCCGTGGCTTACACTCCCAGGGCCTACACCGGTGTATCTCCCTGGAACGATCCAACGGTAGGATTTGACTCTACCCTCATCAATCCCGCCCTTTGCACTCCCCACACGTCCAAGGGGGCGATTGACGTGGCTTACAACGTCTTTGCCTGTGACCCCAACGTAGCCTTCGGTGGCGGTTTCCGGGGTTACACCTACTGGAAAAACATCGTCACCAAGCTGGCCAAGGACAACCCCAAGGTGAAATATCTTCGCCCTGTTGCCGTCGATGCAGACCTCTGGGAAACGGGGGACGGGACGCAGAACACCTTTGAGGGCTGGACCAACGGCCAGGAGGGGATCTTCTTCTTTGAATCGCTGGACGGTCAGGCGCCCAGGAATGACCTCTCCAACGTTGTAACCGCTGAGATCAATATCAAGGGTGGGTGGTGGTCCAAGGGAGTTATCTACCTGAACGCGACGGATTTCCGGATGACCGGCGGTATGGGCTCGGGATCCACGACAACCTTCCAGGCTCCGGCCGAACCCCTCTATGAACCCTGGCCCGACAGCAAGAACAAGGTCTACGACCACCCCGACGAACGGTGGCTCAATCTCCAGTACTCCACATCGATTCCGAGCAATCCATGCTGTACTGGTCTTTACACGGTATCCGCTGCGGCGGCCGGTCAGACCAATAACGCCGGGGACACGACAACGGGGTGGGACCGCTGGGGCTACGTTAACCCCAATACGAAGTTCAGCTTTGAGGGAATCTTCTATACAACGGCTGATTTACGATTTACCGGCGGATATAACTTCTACGGATCCCTGATGGCGCGTGCGATTGGTGACGGTTCGGGATCTGCATCGGGCGGCCTGGAAATCTATTACAAGGACTCCCTCAGTTTTGGAGACCTCGGAATCACCGGTCTCCCCAACACTCTCGTGGATCAGATTATCTTCGATTATTGATACGAGTTCAGAGCTCGAACCAGATCGTTGATCTGGTTCGGGTTCACCGATAAGAGATTCAGAAAGACCCGGCCCTCCCGGTGGGTAGCAACCACGGGAGGGTCGCTGTGTAAGAGGTGGGTGAAAAGGGATTCCTCTTTCTCCTCTGGAGGCATGACTTCAATCCCCAGGGAGGGGAGATTCACAAGGGGTGTCGTTCCTCCACCAAACTGGGCATCCATGGATACAATCGCAAGAGACAGCAGCGGGTTTGTTACACCCTTGAAGATCTTTCTTCCTCGGCGGCGAAGTTTCGAAAGTGACGTCAATGCCATACCGTAAAGCGGGATCTCGGACGTCCGCCCGGACAGATGGAACTCCAGAACCCGGGTGAGGAAATGGTAGGTCTCCTTGCCGGGACGGAAGGTTCGAAAGAGGGGATGTTTGTGCATTTTATCCAGGATGGTTTTTTTTCCCACGATGATGCCTGCCTGAGGACCACCCAGGAGCTTGTCTCCGGAGAAACATACGGCATCGGCCCCGGAGTTTACAATCTCCCTGACCGTCGGCTCGTCCTGAACGCCGAAAGAACGGAGATCGGAGACAATGCCGCATCCCTGATCCACGAAGTAGTGAATCCCATGGTCAGCAGCCAGAGATGCCAGTTCGGTGTGGGAGGGAGAGGATGTAAATCCCTGGATCCGGTAATTGGAAGGATGGGTGCGAAGGATGGCGGAGGTCCGTTCTCCCATGGCATCGTGAAAATCCCTGAGGTGGGTGCGGTTGGTGGTTCCAACTTCTCGCAGAATGGCTCCACTCTCACGCAGGATCTCCGGGACACGGAAACTGCCGCCGATTTCCACCAGCTCACCCCGGGAAACAAGTACTTCCCTGCCCTCGCACCATGTTTTCAGCATGAGGAAGACGGCGGCAGCATTGTTATTCACGACCAGTCCGGCTTGGGCCCCGGTCAGGTGCTTCAATAGATTTACCGTTAAAAAGTTTCGATCCCCGCGACTCCCATCGGACAGGTCCATCTCCAGTGTGCTGTATCCCTCCATCTCCCCGGGGGGAAGAAGGGGAAGCGGAGATCGGCCAAGATGGGTGTGAATCAGGATGCCCGTGGCATTGACGACCCTTCGTAACGGAGACTGCAGCCTTTCTTTGACCTGGGTAGCCAGATCTTTCTCCGAAGGGATGGATGCATGACGATCCATTACGTCCCTGCGTACCATATCGAGGATCTCACGCAGGGTCTCCGCCACTCTTCCATGCCCGAACAAGTCTATCAGGTTTGAAAATGAAGCAGATTCAAGAAGCCGACCGACAGCTGGAATCTTTCGAGGTGCTTGCGTACCCTTGACCATGGATGTATTATAACTACCGTGTCAAAGAGTCACCTCGATGTGAAACTTGTCCGGGTATCCGATGCGATCGATTCTCTCCAGAAGGAGTGGGAGCTTTTCTTCCAGGGTCTGCGAAAGTTGCCGCCATTCAAGGAAAAAACCTTGCTGGAGACAGAACTTCGCTCTTTGAGAAATTCAACGATCCAGGATAATTCCCTTCGGTTCAGGATGCAGAATCTTCAGTCCCGGTTTAATGTCTATGCTGAAATGTGGAATCGCCGGATGCGTGAACTTGAGGAAGGTCCTCTTCACTTCAAACGCAGGAAAATCGTCAAAGCCCAGATCCAGCAGCAGATGGAAGAACTGAAGTGTTCCGATGAGTCCTCCGGACGCCACGAAGCGATCAAACCTTCGGATGAGAAGATGCAGGAAATTCTGATCCACGATCCCAGAGCGGAGACGGGACTCCTGAAGAATCTCTTCGACCGGTATCTGGATGAAGCGGAGCGAACGACCCATCGTCGACCCACGATATCCTTTGATGCCTTTGCCAACCATCTGAGCCAACAGATCGAAAGCGTTGAGCGTAAAAGGCAATGTGCCGCTGTAGCCGTGTCGCTGTCCCACGACGAAGAAGGTAAGGTCAAGGTTAAGTTCAAGGCGGTCAAGGAGGCGCAGTGACCCGCATTTTAACAGTGTTTTTTTTCATCCTCGCCCTGGCATGGGGATGTTTTGGCCAGGTTTATATGAGTCAGATGAACCCGGATGTGCCCCTGGATGCCCAGATCCTGGAACTTGTTCGACGTATTGAGACAAACCCGGATAACCCCGGCCTTCATAATGATCTCGGAGTAAAGCTTCAGGCCCGACGCTTTCCCAAGGATGCCATGCGCGAGTTCAAGAAGGCCATTGAGGCGGATAAGACCTTTTATCCCGCATGGTACAACCTTGGTGTGTACTATCTGGAAAACGGGCAACGCTTCAAGGCATTGCGCGCTTTGAAAAAAACCTTAAAACTGAAAAAGGGACACGACCTGGCTGAATACCACCTGGGAGATCTTTACTATGCCTGGGGAATGACGAAACGGGCGGTCCGGCACTACGCCAAGGCGTTCAAGATCAATCAACATGTATTTGATCTTTCCTACAATCCTTCCGCACTTAATAATGAAGTTCTTTCGCTTGTTGCCGAGTACTATTACCGGAAATACCGGGGATCGAATGTCGTTCCCTACCAGGAAACTCCAGACAGTCTCCGGCTGAAAATGGAAGAAATTGAAAAAGCGAAAGAGGCAGAGCGCCAGGCTGCACTGGAAGCCCAGAGCAAGGCTGAAGCTGAAGCTCAGAAAAAGGCGGAGGAGGCAAAACCTGCTCAGCCAGAAGATGCTCCCAAACCGGAGGAAGCCAGGAAAGCCTCTCCTGAAGAAACCCAGCAGGCACCACCCCAGCCACCCCAGAAACCTGAAAGGCCTAGCCGCCGACCGATGCAGAAGCCGTAACCTAATACATAGAATTGATAAAATTCAGGGGATTCGACGACCCCAAAATAAAAACTCCCAAATATGGGAGCGATAGGACAGAAGTTATTGAATTGAGGTAGTACAGTGGAGGCTAAGCAACACGTTTTACAACTTTTTCCTCAGCCAAACACCGCGTACAATTATATCATTGGAGGCTTGAGTGTGGGGGTTTTGAGTTCTTCTGACATCGAGAATCGATTAATCAGTTTTGCATTAACCCTCTACTTTCAACATCGTGAAGATCTGTTCAGGGTGTAACATTTTCGACCCATATCTGCTCTCTCTTCCATCTTCAATGCTACTATACTCCTGATGGGCTTAAAAACATTAGCACAAATTGGATCAGCTTTGGCGCAGTAGGTCATCGATCTTTGCATTAATCAGGAGGTAACATGAAACGAATCATTCTTATTGTCATGGTAATTTCCAACATGATTATCTTAATGCCTGTATGTTTCGCTCAGGCCTGTCCTGAACTGGTCTCAGAAATTCCCGTCAGTGAGACTTCCTATAATATCGAGCTTTATGAGTCGTATGCGTTTATTTTAGAAGGTTCGCATGTGGAGAATACAATTCGGGTATGGGATCTTTCGATACCATCACAACCAGTGCAAACTAATGTAGTACTGGATGATCTACTTGATTTAACCTCTACTATCGATTTTGCTATTCATGGAAACATTCTTTACGAACTTTTCGCATATACACCAGCTCTACGTGGGCAATGGGACGCAGGTATCGTGACGTTTGATATTTCCAATCCACTTCAGCCTGTCCGACTTGGTGTGTATCGAGAGTACGGGATCGAATCAACCTTTCCATATGAAAGTATATATGTTTATAGCAGCTTGGCTTACCTTATTGGTCATACGGGGTATATGAAGGTTGTGGATGTATCTGATCCAGCAAATCCTTTTGAGCGAAACAATATAACGACACCGGACGAAAGCTTTTCGCACATTTCCCGCATTAGCCATTATCTCTACCTTCCCGATGGTAGTGGATTCTACATCGCTGATCTTACGAATCCTTCAGCACCAACTATTGATGAGGATCTTTTTGCCTTTTCAGCATCTAAAGAAATTGTATTCCGTTTTCCTTATGCCTATCTCGCCAGCTCTGGATTGACAATTCTGGACGTCTCCAATCCCGCTACACCATTATTGGTATTTGATTACGACGAGCCATCCCTAAGACAGATAACAGTAAATGATAATGTTCTCTATGGGTATGATACTGCATTGTACGTTTATGATCTTGTTGATCCCATCAATCCTGTGCTTCGAGGAGTACACACAGATTCTCAAAGAACACCGTATGATATGGCAATTGGAACCTCATATGCATATCTTATTGGAACGCATGCAAGTGGGCCAGTTATTTCTGTTTTTGATATTTCTGCCTGTCAAAGCAAAGGAATCTCCTACATCCCGGCAGCAGCCAATAAGATTGGCTCCCACGACACCAACTGGAAGACGGACTTGGTTCTGCATAACCGCGGAGAAGAGGAAATCAGCATTGCTCTCACATTTCTCCAAACTGGACACGATAACAGTAACGCACAACCTTTAACTATAACAATTCAACCCGATACTTCCGTTTTGCTTCCTAATGTCGTGGGAGGTTTCTTTAATCGAACCAATGTCTCCGGAGCAATCAGAGTTGATGGTTGTGATGCTATAGTTCTCTCCTCTCGCACATACAATGATCTTGAGGAAGAGGGCACCTACGGTCAAAGCATTTCGGCACGGAAGCTGGAAGATGGGATCACTGATTTCTCAGAAGGAAGGCTAGTCCAGTTGATTCAGACAGAGGACTTCCGGAGCAACATTGGTTTTGTTAATGCTACAGGAGGTAGTGTAGAGCTCTATGTTACTCTCTATTCGGAAGAGGGTATAGAGCTTGGTTCTATTCCTTATACGCTCTTTCCTTATGAACACTTCCAGGAAGATGCGATTTACACGCTTGTCACGGCGGATCCAGTTCCGAACGGCTATGCTGTCATAACCACCGAAACCCAGGGCGCGCGCATTTTTGCATATGCTTCAGTCGTAGATAACCGGACTGGCGATGCGGTTTATATCCCACATCAATAAGGGGAGTTCTATGAGAAATTTAGTAATATTATTAGTTGTATTTCTTTCTCCCTACCTATTGGGGCAATGCACTGACAATCCACCCGATACAGAAAAACCTCCTATCTGTGATGTGACAACTATTCCTAGCCTATTAAGCCTTCAATCCAATAAAGATAATCTAACACCCATATGTGACCTGATAGAAAACTTACAATGTGAAGATTTGACAGGAGATGATAGTAGTTTGACACCTTGTGATGAGAATTTCACCGATTGTCATACTTGCAAGTTGTCCTTTCCTGAAAGTTTTCACCCAGCTTACTCTGAGCCTGTGCCGACAGTTGAGATGCTTATTGACATAAATAATGCCAATTTAGGGGATTGTCATCCAGCCCGTGCACAACGCGACCGACTTTTACCAGGATATTAAGACTGAGCTCATTACGATTCCTGATACGTCTTTCACGTCTGCACAGCAGAAGGATTTGTTGGTTCAAGAGTTAGAGGTTGTACAGGACTTGCAGGAAACAAGCGCTAATCCACAAGCGGTACTCGTGAACATTGATAACTTCCAGCGCAGCGTGAACCGTAGTGTCGTGGATGTTAACGCACGCACTTCTCTCAATGAGAACATCGATTTATACAGGATCGTATATGTGAATAGCATTACGCCCTGATCACCACCACGAGCATAAGCGCAATAGAATCCAGGGAGGCCATCGGCCTCCCATTTTTATCGCAATGGCAAGTACAACTATCGAACTCTGTAAGGTTATTGTTTTTCAGTGATATAAGTATATACTGCTAGGCACCGAAGCATTGAGTGACAGTTGTTATGCTCAGGCAAGTGTAATAAAATGAGAATGTTACCGGTAAAGTGGAAATATGGTGGAGGCTAAGCAACACGTTTTACAACTTTTTCCTCAGCCAAACACCGGGAACGATTATATCATTGGAGGTTTGAGTATGGGTGTTTTGAGTTCTTCTCACATCGAGAACCGATTGATCAGTTTTGTATTAACCTTCTACTTTCAACATTTTGGTGATCTGTTCGGGGGTGTAACTCTTTCGACTCATGTCTGCTCTCCTTTCTTCCTCCTTTGTGCTACGATAATCCTGATGGGCTCAATAATACTAACGCAGAGCTTGGATCAGTTTGTTGGGAGCAGATCAGTTGAAGCATTCATCTATCGCTGCAGATAGAATGGATTACATTAATAAGCCTTCAAGAGCTGCTTTCGATGGGTATTCTGCAAGGCAAAAACCAAGCAAAGGAGGAATTAAGATGTGTTTGGAATCTTTTCGTTACAGCGCCATGATTGTCATTATTCTGTTATTTTCTAGTATTTCCTTCAGTCAGAGTTGCTTTGAGGAACTTGGAGACTTGGCATACCGCACTTCCACCAGCGTCTCAAATGATTTTTTTGCGGTAGAAAAGTACTTGCTCACAGGAATACCTTCAGCTATTAATGTTACAGATACTAATAATATGAGTGCTATTTGGGAAATAAATGATCCAGAACTAACTCCTTGTGGATCCATCCTTGAAGTTAACTCCACTCTAGTGTATGGACCCAACATGTATTTAGGCTTCAATTGTTATGCTTTTCAGCGTGGAGATTACTCTGGACTTTGGGTACTAAATATCGATGATGTTCTCGAACCTATCGAGACGAGTGCTTATTCAGAATTGCGAATGGACGTATATGTAATGGATATTGCTGCAAAAAACAATTTTCTTTATGCAGGAGAATATGATTCCCCAATGCAAATAGGAGATATCGCGATCTATGATATTGGCGACTCTTCCAACTTAGATAAAATTGGCGTTATCCAATTTGATAAACCTATAGCAGATCTTTCTATTTCAGGAAATACCCTCTATGTATTGACCTCGACATTTATTGGTAATCCAAGCTGGAGCATATTATTTTACGACATTTCAAACCCAGTAGATCCTTTACTTCTAGGCGAGTACTCCTCTTCAGGACGAGGTTATGGCATGACTTTTTACGATCCGTATATTTATATCAAAGGTGAACTGGGAACAGATCATGGCTTATGGGTGTTGGACGCTTCGAACAAGACTTCTCCCGTTATGTTGAATTTTTCGCCATTGTTCACCGATCCTTATGGATCAGCCAGACAATTCAGGATTAAAGGAAGTATTGGATATACTGGAACTGATCAAACCTATGAGATTATTGACCTTCATGAACCGAGTAATCCCACAATCCAGGATTCAATACCCTTGGGGTCCAGCGCAGGTGCACACCCATACCTGCTGAGTAACAATACAATATTCGGTTTTGGAGGTGGGATCACCCAAACCGTTGGCATCCACCTCTTCGACATAAGTTCTTGTGAAACTTATATAACCACATACGTCCCCGTCGTGGCCCACACACCCGGCACCAACGATACCTCCTGGAAAAGTGACGTAGTGATCATGAATCCAACTCCACAGCGTCAAGCCGTCACACTCTCCTATCTTCCATCTGGGTTTGATAACACTTATCCCGTCATGCACTCCTTCCCCATCGAACCAGGACAATCGAAAAGAATCGTGGATGTAGTTGACTACTACTTCCAGAATAGCTATCCTTCAGGGGCCCTGAAAATCGAAACCACTGAAGATTTATTAATTTCGTCGCGCACGTACAACGACGTATCAGACGGTACTTTTGGACAGAACATACTCCCATCCTCAGATTCAGATATGGTACATGATGGGCAGAACGCTGTGCTTGTTGGATTATCCGAAAACGCACAATTCAGAACCAATCTTGGACTTGTTAACACCGGACCCTTATTGAGCACAATTATTGCCAAGCTCTATAACTCAGAGGGCTTGGAACTTGATACCCGCAACTATTACTTAAAACCCTACAGCCATCTTCAAATAGGTCAGGTTTTCAAGGATGCCATCGATGTTTCCTTGGACAATGGTTATATCGTGCTGTCTTCCGTGGAGAGCGGAAGCACTTTCATCGGATACGCTTCCGTAGTTGATAATGTCTCTGGTGATGCGACTTTTGTCAATGCACAAATAGTAGATACAGGAGACCAATATGGAGAATCCCGATGAAAACAGTCTCTAACGCTACTATTTTATTTGTACTTGTTACGTCTTATTTATATGCCGGTTGTCCAGAACTCCCAGGTCAACCGTCTTCAACTTACGGCACGCAAATGGATTTGAACGACCTCTATGACTGGTCGGAAAACCCGGCCTGCTTCGCCGAAGATTATTCATGCAGTGAAATGCCACCATGTCCCAATATGGACTGTTACACCTGTCAAAGGACCAATGTGACTCAATACCAATCCTTGTCCTTAGCAGCTAATTATTCACAGATGGACCTTATAAGTAATGAAGTATTCGCTGATTATGGCGCGATATTTCAAGACATCATGGGCGATAATGAGAATTGTCAGGATATAGCCGCTAGCATGCTATGCCAGAAGATGAGGAATGCATTTGTTTGTGGTATAGATCCTTTTACGGACTGGCTTGAGGGGGCCTATGTTTATACAATTATGGGATCAACTCTTGGGCTTGGGAGCAAGGGTAAGTTGACACCCCTCATAGATTATTACACTCGGAAAGTTGCCGATGCTTATCAAGTAGATGAAACTACGAATTGTGGTTTTTCGTATGGAAATAGTTGCATGGACAATTACTCCACTGGAGCAGCTGCTCTAGGATGGATTGTCGCCTGGGAATCGCTTAATGGACGAATATTGGGTTCCTCTGGACTATTTAACACTTCAGTCGAAAACGCCTGTGTGGAAATTGAGAATTCATTGATTCTGGGTACAAACAGTAATAACGCTGCCAGTATATGTGCAAGAGATCAATACAATTACTTTGGTACTCCTGATAATGAACGTGCATCCTGCGTAGACTTCGATGCAATATCCGATCTGGAGAATGCGCTAATCAGTAACTCAACTGATCCTGGAGAATCTGTAGAATTGATGACTTTTAAACATCAAAAGGGTTATGACGGAACAGTAGCAAATAATGACTATTTTGAAAATCCAAATTATGGAATAGGGCTCATGAGCAGTTTAAGTACTGCATTTAACGGCCTCCTGCAAGCAGGGTTTCCATATGTATTTAACCTCTCTGAGAGTAATGAAGAATTCAATATACTTGTGGCACAGGAAATTTTCAGAAACGGGCAAAAAAGAAGTGATAAATCAACCGAAGCGTTCAAGGACGACTGCTATTGGTGGCGTAAGGATTCCAATGAACTTAATCCTCAAGGAGTACCTAATGCACCGTGTTGGGATGCAATGATCTGTGAAGATGATTCAGATTGGGATAGCAATCAGTATATTTGGTACTGTCCTTCAGGGTATTGCTATCATCCCACTATGTATCCTGTTCTTCCTTTTTATAAAAAGTTTCTGCACTACGATGATCGTTCGGATCTTTTTATTGAAGGTCTCCAGAGCCTTGATGATCCCTCACTAACCCAATTTGACATATTTGACAACAGTCTCTTTTCAAATACATTCAAAGTATTTCATCTTGGAAGAGTTTCTATATACAGAGATTTAGGCGCTTGCTGGTATTGGCCGGATTCTCCGATGGATCCTGTTCCTTTTGGGGATTCTGGGCGACCGCAAGGGTGCGAGGGCCATGATCGCCCATTGCTATTAGGACTCCCTGCAATGTGGGTTGATGTCCCTCCGCCTCCCGTCAGTTTTGATCCTGTGATTCCGGTTAATATTTGTATGGATTCTCTATTTTTTGGATGGGTTTATGCTGATGGCGATATCAGTAGAGGATATCCCGGTGGAATTGATCCAGATTCTCTGCATGCGATTATAAGCAATGATAGTAATGTGAGTTGCGGGAATTGCCCATATCCCTGCAATGAATCATCCACGACACCTATCGATGTCTTCTATACAATGGAGCGCAAGGATGTATGCACTACCTACCGGGATGCATTCGGACCCGGGAACGAAGATTTTTTCAAAGATCCCAGATGCAATTACACGGCTGATACATATTATGTTGGCTGGCAAATACCCTATTCGCACGCGACTTATGGTACGCCTTCTGGTGCCAAAAAATTATTGGTATGGGCACAGGATTTGAGGGGTAATCTTAAATGCTTCGAGCGTTCATTCGAAGCTGTTGCTGATTGTGATGGTGTTCTTCCTACAGCATTTCTATATCAATCTCCTGGAAAGGGTGAAATGGTTGACCAGGCTTCCGTCTTGTTGCAGTGGCTTCCTGCAGCCAATGCAACCACATACGAGATCAGTTATGGGACGAGCCCTGGAGGATTGGTTTCTCAGGATGAGATTTCTGGTACAGAGTTCACGATCGATAATCTAACTGAAGGGACAACCTACTATTGGAGAATCGACGCGAAGGGTCCAGGAGGATCCCGCACTGGAGATGTCTGGAGTTTTACGACCACACAAGAATGTCAATCACCCGATTTGACGAGTCCAATCACTCCCCTCCTGAGCGTTGCAGATACGAATGAATGTGCTCCAGACGGTTTAGTGGTCACCTGGAAGCGGGAGGCTACCTCTTGGAACGATGGTGATACATTAGTTGTGAATCGCCACTATGAAATCCTTCGGGGAACGACTGTGTTTAACATGCAGTCTATCGCCACACCTGAATATGTGGAATGCGGGCCTTTCGACCCTGACTGTCCCTCGCACCTTACGTACACCGACCAAAATGTTGTCACAGGGAACACCTACCGATATAAGATGCGCTACGTTAACGCCTGTGGAGAATGGGAAGAGACCGAGGTGATTTCAGGAATCGATCTGAATGAAGCTCCGCCGACACCAACGGTCTCCGGGCCAACTCAGAACACGTGTCCACAACTTGACCTAACACTCATGACCGAGTCGGGTATGACGGACTACCAGTGGTTCCGGGATGGCACGCCGATCCAGGACGCCACCACCAATACGCTCATTGCAACAGCCTCAGGCATGTACGCCGTCGAGTACACTGACGGTCCTGGGTGCACGGGAACCTCAGAGGAGTATCAGGTCACTTTGAATCCGTGCCCGATTCTTACCTTCCTCAACACTTCTGCTCTATCTCCGATTGATGAAGATGGTGATGGCATCGTTGAAGCCGGAGAGACTTGGAGCTTGGACATAACGGTCACCAATTCCGGCAATGGAACGGCTCTCAGCGCAACCGGAAACCTCATCGGGGAAGGACTGTTGATCTTCCCAAGCCCAGCAGCATTTGGCGACATCCCTCCAGGAGAGACCGCCTCCGCGACCTTCACCTTCATCGTGGATCCCGCGGTCTGGTATGAAACATACGCTTGCGGCACCGAAGTCTCACTGGATTTCGTCAGCCTTTCCTGCAACGAAGGAGGACACACCTTCCCAGACGTGCCAAGCATCACGACCTTCCCGGTCGGCAGGGCAGCTCAAAATCCAGCGCTTCAGGCCAATGACGTCGTTCAGCTGATCAATAGCACAACGATCCAGCCTTTCACCCCAAGCGCGGCACTTGCTGTAGTAACCTCAGCAGTCGTCAACTTCAACGTGAGTAGCTCACTCTCCTCCCCGGCGGATAGCCTCCACATCAAATCGAGCGTACAGATCACCCTTCTGGATCCGGATGACAATCCGATCCCTCTTAAGAGCTACGATGAGCCGCTGGCTGTACCTTATGATGTCACGGCCGCATACAACGGGATCGGTACCTACAAATTGAAAGTGAGCGAGAGAATAGGTTATCCCAGCAATCACCCGGAAGCAACCATCGACGTCACGGACATCACGCTTTCTTTGACTCTTGATCCAGAGTGCAGCGTACATCGATCCATCATCGCTTTTCCAAGTACAGTCTCAACTGCCGGTGGGACCAGGGTAACACTACGAGCACAACCCTACACGTTTACACCAGACATTAGTACTTTTGCACTCGATTTCTCCAAGAACAAAGATTGCTCCAACCTATTGCCGAACAGCTCCTTGAACGCTACGAGTGGTACGGAAGCCACGTTTACAGCACCAGCGAACTCTGAAGGAGTGGCAGGCATCTATCTGCAATACCAAACAGGGGAGACAAAATGCGTCAGTGACGTGCTCTCCTACGCGGCATTTGCCTTTACTGCGAACCAATACACGCAGGACATTAGCGTCATCGACACCAAACAAAACCAGGTCTTCGACCTCTCACCGGAAACCGCTGGCAACCAGCACATGGTCATGGCGGACAGCGCGTTGCCGTGGGGTATGGCGCTCAGTAAAATCCCGGAGGACAGCACTGAACTATGGGTTGTGGATTACGGGAGTGGAGACGTGCAATTGTATGACGCCGTGAACTTCGAGCACCTCATAACGATTCAGCTGCAAAACAGAAATGTTTTTGACTTCGCCGGGTTGGGCGCGGTGGATGTGGATGTCGACTCGCAAGGATTCACTTACGTGGTTCATACCACGGATGGTCTCCAACCACAGCCAGGTTTCCCCTACCCACTATGGAATCCTTCTTATGGGAGTATCTCCATTATTGATGCAAAAACCAGGGAGTTGATTGACGCAGACCCGGATAATCCAAAACAACCGATTGGCTGGATGCCGGGATATCACCGTATCAGAACTACCGGCTTGTATCCTTACTCGATTGCAGTCCTCCGGCGTGATCCTGACATGACGAAGTATGCGGAGCATGACGGATATCCGGGAGAGTACGCGTTCATCTCGGGAGTCGGGCCGCAACCGCCCGATCCAATTGATTGGGTGGTAGTGGGTTGTTCTTATAACGGACAAATGACGATTCACTGTCTGCCAGGTCCACCCTATTGTACCTGCCCATACGGTTGGCAGCCTGTATACGCGCCTGTTTATGACGTGCGGGAAATGGTTGTGGGGATTATGGATTTGAACCCTGAAAAGTGGGAGTACAATGATAGAGGAATACTTGAACGAATCCCCAACGAGAACTACAGATCCTTCCTGGGAGTGAGTGACCTGGGACTTGAAGGCAGGCGAATGGGCTCTTCGAATCAAGGGTTGGATTTCGCCGTTTATTCTGACGGATCCAATGCAACGGTTTTCGCGGTCAACCCGGTGGCAAGCGAAGTGTACGACTTCAAGCTGCAAAATGCACTGCAAGATCCAACCGGTTACCCTTACAATACGACAATTCTCGGGGAAAGTGTGCGACCGGTGGACGTTGCGGTGGAGGAAGTGAATGGGATTCCTTATGCTTTCGTGGTTAACTCCCAGGGAGAGAGTATTACCGTGTTTCAATCAACCGAAGTTGAGGGAGAGAATCCTTTTGTTGTCGACACGATTGACATCAGCAATGATGCCTGTGCGATACCTACCAATTTCTGGCCTGAATGGCTACGAGGACCATACGCTATTGAAACACGAAGCGATGGTTCTTACGGATACACAGCCAACCGCTTGTCGGGTACGATTACGAAGGTCGGGCTGCAGGATTTTTCGTGCCAGGGTGATATTGTTTTAGACGAAAATGAGTTGGTCGGGCCCATTCGTATTGTCATCCAGCCCGTGCACAACGCGACCGACTTTTACCAGGATATTAAGACTGAGCTCATTACGATTCCTGATACGTCTTTCACGTCTGCACAGCAGAAGGATTTGTTGGTTCAAGAGTTAGAGGTTGTACAGGACTTGCAGGAAACAAGCGCTAATCCACAAGCGGTACTCGTGAACATTGATAACTTCCAGCGCAGCGTGAACCGTAGTGTCGTGGATGTTAACGCACGCACTTCTCTCAATGAGAACATCGATTTATACAGGATCGTATATGTGAATAGCATTACGCCCTGATCACCACCACGAGCATAAGCGCAATAGAATCCAGGGAGGCCATCGGCCTCCCATTTTTATCGCAATGGCAAGTACAACTATCGAACTCTGTAAGGTTATTGTTTTTCAGTGATATAAGTATATACTGCTAGGCACCGCAGCCTTGAGTGACAGTTGTTATGCTCAGGCAAGTGTAATAAACTGAGAATGTTACCGGTAAAGTGGAAATATGGTGGAGCTGAGGGGAGTCGAACCCCTGGCCTCTAGAGTGCGATTCTAGCGCTCTCCCATCTGAGCTACAGCCCCAAAGAGAAGTTATTATACCACGATTGGTAGATGCGAGATTCCCTGGTGCAGAAGGGACAAAGTTCAAATTAGTTTAGGATCTGTTTACGAAAATATAATGAGTGATCCCTTACCTATGAATCTTCTCTACTGCCTTGCTCTCCTCTGTTAATCCTTCAACCTGGAAAGAAGCTTCATCATCTGGGTCGCATGGTGCTGGATGATGCTGGCTTCTTTTCCCGTGGCGGCACTCTTTCTCTTCAAGATCTCCATTACCTTCATCAGTTCTGTTTTAGTGGGAGCGTTGAAATTTTCCTCCGCTTCTTTAAAGGCAGACTTGATGATCATGGTCATACTGCAGCGTATATCTTCATCCGAGGTGGTTCGATGCAGGCTTCCACTGCAAGCATCAGGCATTCTTTCTGAGCAGATAGAAAACATTCTACAAGTTCATTTCGGACTCTTTCCGGAGTGAGATCTGTTCCCTCTGGTATTTCATGGTAGTACCATTTTTCTGACATCAATTCCCCCTTCCAGTGTTCTATATAACCACTGAAAAATTGAATGTCAAGAAATAACATATTGCTAATAGGGTATTTATGGTAAATATTGCAATATTGATACATGGCGGCTACTACTGGATTCAATCTTTTCAACATCCTTGTAAGATGATTTGAGCCTTTCCCTTCATGCTACACTACCTCGGTGACACGACTGGCTCCCCGGATGCTTCTTTTCATTGTCTTTGTTTCGGGAGGATTGGGTATCCTTTACGAGACCATCTGGTTCCGGGATCTTTCCCTGGTCGTGGGCAGTGCATCCCTTTCACTGACGATTATTTTGTCCAGTTTCATGCTTGGCCTGGGTCTGGGATCTCTCATCCTGGGTCGATGGGCCGACAGGGTCCGTCCACTCCGTCTCTACCAGCTTCTGGAAATGGGAATTGGCCTCTTTGCGCTGGCTTCCATGTTTATGACCGTCTTCCTGCCCGGAATTACAGGATGGATGACCCGGGATCTGGAACCTTCTGACAGTGATACGGTTCTGAGGTTCATCCTTCCCTTTCTCTTTGTTTTGATCCCCGCCGGCTTCATGGGGGGGACTCTCCCGGTGGCCGCTCGATATCTGATCAACCAGGGGTTTTCCAAGACACGTGGTGTGGCTGCATTTTACTGGATCAATACGTGTGGAGCCGCGGGCATGGCTCTCGCTCTTCCTCTCTGGATCCTTCCTCATGTTTCGACACCCCGCCTTCTCTTTCTTGGCGGGATTACCAATCTCTTACTTGCGGCTTTTGCCTTTCTCCTTCCTGCTGATCTACCAGGCAGCGAGAAGGAAGTTTCAACTCAGAAAGGGGATGTCATGCCCTTTTCTGCAATGGCGGCCTTTTTTCTTTCAGGCCTGACCGTTCTCGCACTCGAAACGCTCTGGAACCGCCATTTCGTTCTCATCTTTGGAGGGTCGACCTATACCTTCTCGTTCATCCTTTTTGTCTTTCTTCTGGGTACCCTGGGGGGAGCATGGTCGTATCCCCGTTTGCTTAAAAAGAGAAATCCGCTGAGTTTGTATACGGCTGGAATTTTTGCCGGAGGGATTTTTCTTGCCATGGCTCTTTTCGCTATGTCTCGCATGGGTGAGATCCAGCTGCTTGTCCTTTCGGGTCTGGGAATTTCCTTTGTCGGATACAACCTTACAACATTGCTTGTCATGATACTCTTTGTCTTTCCTCCGGCCTGTTGTTTCGGGATTGCTTTTCCCGCGGCGCTGGACGGTCTTTCACAGATTCGGCAGGATCTTGCCGGCCAGCTTGGAAAGATCTACGCCGCCAATGCGATCGGTACAGCTCTGGGCCCGGTTATCCTCACATTTTTCATTCTGCCTCACGTTGGATTTCAACGCTCCTACCTTGCGATTATCATTCTCCTCTTTGTCAGTGCAGGACTTGTAGCCTTTACCGTGGGCTCGCTCCGCTGGCTTCTGGCTGCGGCAGGAAGCATCCCGGTGATCATTCTCCTGGCTGTCCTTTTACCCCGATGGGATGCCCGGTCCTTTCTCCTCGAAACCTTCCGTCACCCTGAAGATCGCATTCAGGCCTTTCAGGGCTCGCACTGGGATTCTTTTGTCCATCGGATGGGAATTCTGGAGGAACGCACCGACACCGAAGCCCATGTGGCCGTAACTTCCCAGCCCGATGGTACCCATGCCCTTTTTATCAACGGAAAGGTGGACGCCAGCGACCATATGGACAGTCTCACGCAGGGACTGCTGGGCCATTTGCCCTTTTTTACCGCACGTGACGTTCCCGAAAATGTATTTATCATTGGTCTGGGAAGCGGAATGACCACCCATGCGGTCCTGACCCACCCGGTTCTGCGGGTGGAGACAGCGGAAATTTCTCCCGCCGTCATTGAACTTGCTGAAAAACACTTTATTCACATTAATCGAAACTGCTTCAGGGATTCCCGGTCCATCATTCTTCAGGATGATGGACGCCACGCCCTGACACGGCATCCTTCTGACCTGGATCTGATCATTTCAGAACCAAGTAACCCCTGGCTGGCCGGAATTGCGAATCTCTACACGGAAGAGTTCTTTACTCTTGCACGTTCCCGGATGAGGCCGGGAGGGATCTTCTGCCAGTGGCTCCAGTATTACGATCTCTCCGCCGACCATGTTCTTGGAATCCTGTCGACCATGCAGAAGGTTTTTCCGGAATTGGCGGTCTTTTTCCTTCCTGAAGTCGGCGATTTTATTATTCTCGCCTCTGCGGACCCATTTCAGATGGATGTCGACGCGATGGATTCCTTCCCCGTTAGCGCTGTCTTTGATCTGGAGCGCATGAAGATTTTGACAGAATCATCCATTCTGGGCCGGTTTTTTTACAGTCAGGATATTTTCCGGGATTATCAGTCTCCCCTCCCCATTCATTCGGACCTGAATCCCTGGCTTGAATGGCAGGCTCCCGCTGCCATGTATTCCAGGAATAAAAATAAAAGTCTTGAGCGGCTTCTTACCCTTGGACCGGAAAGTGCTATTGAAGTGGCCATGAATTTCGACGACAGCGGGACGGAATGGGCCCTTCCGGATCTGGGGCTGACATTTACTTCAGACCGTGTGAATGTGTCTCCGAAGGTGTCTCTTGTTTCCATGACCGTATCCACCGAGGTCGCCGCGCAAAACCTGAAGCGTCTTGTGCTCTTCAAGGTTTCTCTGGAAAATCTTTCCGTGTGGTCCGAGGTCGAATCCCGAGTCCCCGGTCCCTCCGCCTATCCCTGGCTGGCCTCTCAAATCCTTCCGGGACACCAGACTATTGAAAAGATTAAAGAATACGGCGATCAAGCGGTCTATATCGGATATCGACCCGGCGATCAAACGGCCATAGTCGTGTGGTCCTGCCGAAAAACCCGGCTCACCTGTGCCGCAGTAGAAACCGGAATGCCAGATGAAGTCGACTGGATAAAGTGGATCGATCATCTCGGAGTATCTTGCGAGTAAATTCATCAGGATAATTCTTCATCCCGGCATTGCCAGATTGCGTATATCCCGTGGTATAATTCAGGGAAGACGATGAGGTTTTCCGATTAATCCGTTCACGGTAATTCCGGGAATGGGGTGCTCTTTCGCAAGAACCCAAGGAGAAAGTCATGAGAGATCCACGAAAATCCTTTATTCATCGATTCTTTTCAGCCAGGACACTGCAGATCCCCATCCTGACCCTCTGCATGCTCTCATCAGGCTCAGTCGGGGTATGCGCCTCTCAGGACGACCAAGAGGGATCAGAGAATACGAAGTTGAGAACCAGAACCGCTCTGGGGCAACCCCTGATCCAGCCGGCTCCCCATTCTGCACTGAATCCCTCCACAAACTCCCAGGATGGCCCCGGCACACGGGCGGACCAGGCCTTCTGTTTTTACCAGATCGATCCTCTCACCGGTGGTTGTGATGATGATATCTACCACGATGAGGGAGAAGTTCTGGTCTACGATGTGGCCTTTATCAACAACGATTCGATCAGCACCGGTGAATTCTACGCCGATATCCAGGTGAAATCCGGTTCTGACCCCAACGGATATGTTTCGATTCTTACCTCGACGGCTACCTTTCCCGACACTGCTCCTGGAAACATCGTTTATGCCGTCGAACCCTTTATCGTGCAATATTCCGGTCCCAAAGCTTCCACGGGAGGAGACCTTATTCAGCTGGAAGTCGTAAATGTACGGGGTGCGGGGTGGACCTCCGCATGCGGGGTCGGCGACGTGGTGACCCTCGCAAACCTGGATGTCAGAGGAACGCCTGCAGAGGTTGCACGCTACAGCTTCGATACATCGGGAGACCTGGAAGGATGGTCCAGTGTCCATGCCCATGGTTCCACCTCTCCCGAATGTTCGGGAACGTACGAAAATGGAGAATGGGTACAAAGTGATGCACGTTATATTAACAATGCACTCCTGGGACACACATGCACATTACCCAATTGTGGGAGTACCTTTATTAGCCACAGTGATTCTATTAATTTTCCTGGACCCGATTATTTTAACTATTCCGATGAAGGACTCCTTTCTCCTTCTCTGGATTTCTCCGCAGATCTAGTCACCCAGATCGGTTTCTACTGGTGGGCCTATACGGAAGTTGATTTTGACGGATTCATCGTGGAAGGATCCAGGGATGACGGTTCCACCTGGGAGCAGATGGCTCTTACACCAGATTATTCAGGTGTGGTGGTCTACTCGGGTGATCCATGCGCGTACTATGCTCCTTTTCCCAACTATGGAAATAATGGTCCAACGCCAATCCTCTTTGGTGACGGTGCGAGTACAGTCATTACTGGCGACACCTTCACGCAGGAGTACATCGCCGATTTTTCCACCTATCTGAAAGAATCCACAGTACGGATCCGATTCCGGAACAGTGCCGACTCTTCGAACTTCTACATGGACTATTATGGGTACTATCCAGAAGGGATTTACGTGGATGAAGTTCGGCTCCTTACCACGGTCCAGTCGGAACCCGATTCCTGTTCTCCGTCTCCCGATCTGCAGTTTGCCGGAGCTTCACTCTTTGATGACTCCACCTATTGCGGAGATAATGCGATCCTGGATCCCGGTGATACGGGGCCCCTGTATCTCTACCTGGAAAATATCGGAAACGATGTTGCCGAAAATGTTACAGCCACCCTTGCCTGCCCCACGTGCCCTTCAGGCGTGACGATATGCGATGATACCGCTACCTATGGAATGATTCCCTTTGGTTCGACTCTCCTCTATGCACCTTCGTCGGACACCTTTTCCATTGCGATCGAAGATACGGTCGCCTGCAACAACGCTTCCGTCCCCATGGTCCCCACGGCTCTGGATTTTGAGCTCACCCTTCAGGGTGATTCCTACGGCCCTGTGACGAAGTATGCAACCGTTACCCTTGGGGGACCGGTCGAATCCCTTCGGTACGAGGATCACTTTGCCCAGGCTCCCGACGGTACTCTTTCCACCGGCCGTGTGAACTTCTCCACGCCAGGCTGGACGGAAATTTATCCATTGTATGTCGGGAAGGCAGCCAGCGCGGATAGCGATGGAATTGGAACCAGTGCCCAGGTAGAAGGACAGAGTGGGGGGAATGGTTTCTACCGAATCTTTTCAACGGTGGGGGCTGATTACGGTCTCACCGTTTCGTGGGACTGGAACATTGACAATGTCCGAATGGCCAAGTACGTTGTTGCTCAGTACACGACGAACGGCTCCACATGGAATACGATCCGCCAGGAAAACGGATATAGTGACGTTGGACCGGGATGGACCTCATATTCTGTGGATCTGGTTTCAGAATTCGGTGCAGCAGTTCTCGATAACAGTAATTTTGGCATCCGTTTTTACTCCGACACGATTACACCTGGATATTCCTATTACGTCGACAATATTCAGATCGTAGGCACCACGCATACCTGTTCCTCCAGCCCCTGCAACGGCGGTTGTCCGGACGGGTGCGATGAACCCACCGGACTGGCCATGACAACGGTGGAGGATATCTCCGAGTGCGACGATACCGGTGTCACGATCCAGTGGACTTTACCCTCAGCCTGGGGGGACGGTCAGGCGGGGGGTCGGGAAGTGATGGTATACCGGTATGACGATTCTTCCTGCTCCGTCAACGAGACTGCCGTGACCTGTGATGAAGGTGCACTGGATGATTCCTCCACGGAATGCACAGATAACACTTCTCCCAACAATACCGACTACTACTACAAGATAGAAACGACAAACAGGTGCGGAAAGTTAAGTTCCGACTGTTACACCACGTCTGCCCGGGATAACTATGCCACCGAACCCGACTGGACCGGGATTTCCGATGTCCAGGATCTGGATGACTGCGTCGGGGATGGGGTCCGGATTACCTGGGCCACGCCATCCGCCTGGAATGACGGAGGTTTCGGCAGCAGTACCCGACACTTCGAACTCTTCCGCTACTCGAACAGCGGCTGTACCACCGGAGAAACCCTGATTGACAATGCCATCGGTTCAGCAACGACCTACTATGACTACGATGCTCCCGACAATACCCAGTATTTCTACAAGGTCCGGGCTGTGAACCAGTGCGACAAGGTGACGGAGTCCTGCTCAACAGGAGTGACCGATTACCAGTCGGTGACGCCGGATGTGCAGAATGTCCAGGTCGCTGATGACGATAACTGCGTGGGTGACGGTGTGACCATCTCATGGGACTCGGTGGCCGATTGGGGTGATCACGACCTGGGAGGGGGATCGCGGCACTTCGATGTTTATCGTTATACGGATGCGGCCTGCGCCGGGGATTCAACGCACCTGACCCCTTCGGGTCTGGCTGCCGCTTCCACATCCTATCAGGACAATCCTACGGACAACACGGCCGTCTATTACAAGCTGGTGGCTACGAACCGATGCGGAACAACCTTCGAAACCTGCCTCTCCGCCGTGACGGACTGGGCTTCCTCCAATCCCACGGGGATGACGGCCAGCGCCGTAGATACCGATGATTGCGACGGGAATGGCGTGACGATTTCCTGGACGGCGCCATCCTGGAACGACAACGATCTGGGAACAGTGACCACACGTCACTTCGACATCTACCGCTACACGGACAGTAACTGCTCGGCGGACGAAGTCTCTGTGGTTTCCGATCTGGGAGCAGGAGAGACTTCGTATACGCTCCACAACCCGCCGGATAACCAGGTTTTCTATTACAAGGTCGTAGCCACGAATAAATGCGGAGACACCCAGTCAGCCTGTACGTCTGGAACCAACGATAAGGCTTCGACCGCACCAACCTGGGCGGGTGTATCCCTGGTGGAAGATGACGATGATTGCATCGGGGACGGGATCACGATCACCTGGCCGGCACCCTCCGACTGGGGGGACAACGATGTCAGCACCTCCACCCGACACTTTGAAATCTATCGTTATACGGACGCAAGCTGCACTCAGAACCAGGTGGTAATCAATGCGAATGTCGCGTCGAACGGAACCAGCCTGCAGTACGACCCGGCAGACAACCAGGCCTATTACTACCAGGTTGTCGCTGTCAACGGCTGTGACGATTCGACACCTTCCTGCTATGGCAGTGCCGTCACCGATTATGCTTCCTCTGCTCCTGCGTGGGCTGGTGTGACAACCGTATTCGACACCGATGACTGTGCCGGGGACGGGGTTACGGTTCAGTGGGCCACTCCCTCCAACTGGAACGACAATGGATTGGGTGGCGGCTCCCGTCACTTTGACATCTATAGGTACACTTCCGCGGCATGCGGAGGGACGGAAGTTGAAGTAATCACGGGGCTTGCGGAAGGTACAACTTCCTATGCCCTGCATGACCCCCCCGATAATTCTCCCTTTTACTACAAGGTTGTGGCTACCAACGCCTGCGGTGACAGCCTTTCGTCCTGCTATGCTAATCCTGTGACCGACTACATTGCCACGAATCCATCCGGGTTGCAGGTGAATGTATCCGAGGATGATGCCTGCAACGACACGGGGATATCCATAAGCTGGTCTCTCACTGACTGGGGAGACAATAATGTGGGTTTCGGAAATCGAACGTTTGATATTTACCGGTATACGGATGCAGGATGCTCCGCCAATGAGACCCCGGTAGTCACGGGACTTCCGGGAACACAGTTCAGCTACGCGTATGATCCTCCCAACAACCAGGTATTTCACTACAAGGTTGTGGCAACCAATAAGTGTGTATTGACCCAGCAGGCTTGCTCCAGTGGAATCACGGACTATCAGACTGCGGATCCGACATGGACCGGTGTTTCGGAGATTGTAGACCTTGATGACTGCATTGGAAACGGCATAGGAATTACCTGGAGTACTCCGTCCGATTGGGGAGACAACGATCAAGGTGGTGGTACACGCCACTTTGAAATCTATGGCTACACCAACTCAGGATGCAGCGCGGGTCAATTCACCGTGAACGCAAATGTTGCCGATACCGAAACGTATCTCGCCTATAATGCAACGGATAATACAGCTTATTACTACAAAGTGGTAGCTGTAAATGCATGCGGGAGCAGTGTGGAAAGCTGTCATGGAACCGCCGTAACAGATTATGCATCTTCGACCCCGACATGGGCTGGCGTGACGACGGTTTTTGATACAGATGAATGCGCCGGGGACGGGGTCACGATCCAGTGGGCCACACCCGGCAATTGGAACGATAACGGACTCGGGAGCGGGAGCCGTCAGTTTGATATCTATCGGTATGATACGGCCGGGTGTGGCGGAACAGAGGTGGTTGTCGTGACGGGGCTTGCGGAAGGCGCGACCTCCTATGCACTGCATGATCCTCCAGATAATACTGCTTTTTACTACAAGGTAGTTGCCACAAATGCCTGCGGAGACAGCCTTTCTTCCTGTTATGCCAACCCGGTGATCGACTACATTTCCGCGAATCCTTCGGGTCTTCAGGTGAACATTACCAATGATGATGCCTGTAATGGAACCGGGCTCACGATTTCCTGGACCCTGCTGGACTGGGGTGACAATGACGTGGGTCCCGGAAACCGGACAATCGATATCTACCGCTACTCCGATTCCGGATGTTCTGCCGATGAAACCGTCGTGGTTGCCGGCCTGGCCGGAACCGAGTCCAGTTACCCCTATGATCCGCCCGACAACCAGACCTTCTACTACAAGGTCATACTAACGAATAAGTGTTCGCTGACTCAGCAGGTCTGTTCCGGTGCAATAGTTGACTACCAATCCACGGATCCCACATGGGGAGGTGTAACGGCAATCGGTGACCTCGATGAATGCCTGGGTGACGGTGTGGGGATCACATGGAGAACTCCATCGGACTGGGGGGATAATGGCCAGGGCGGGGGAACGCGTCATTTTGAGATCTATGGATATACCGACTCCGGATGCAGCGTGGGACAGTTCACTGTAAACGCGAATGTAGCCGACACGGAAACGTACCTCACGTATGACGCGACGGACAACGCGGCCTACTATTACAAAGTTGTTGCCGTGAATGCCTGCGGCGGCAACGTGGAGAGCTGTTACGGAACTGCTGTGACCGATGAAGCATCTTCATCCCCGACAGGCATGACCATTGATACGATCACGGATGATGATGACTGTCTCGGAGACGGGATTACAATCAACTGGAACATTCCATCCGACTGGAAGGACAACGGAAATGGATCGGGAACCCGCCACTTTGATATTTACGGATACACCGATGCGGGATGCAGTGTGGGGCAGTTCCCCGTAGCCTCGGATCTTGCGGCCACGACGCAGACCTATGGTTACGACCCAACGGACAATACGACCTTCTATTACCAGGTCGTCGCGGTAAATGCCTGCGGTGACAGTGAGGCAGTTTGTTCCGGAGGTGTGGTTGATGTCGCATCCGTGGCTCCATCGGGATGGTCGATTACCGGGGCGGCCGACCTGGATACCTGTGATGATACGGGGGTTCAGATTTCCTGGTCCACGCCTTCCGACTGGGGAGACCATGGTTCCGGAACGGCATACTTCGAGCTCTACCGTTACGACGGGGCGGGCTGCACGACGGGGGAAACGCAGCTGAGTGCAGACGCTTCGAGCCCCTTTACCGATAATACAGGAGATAATAACACTTCATACTCTTACAAGATCGTAGCCGTCAACGGATGCGGTACAACGGCATCCGCGTGTTCAACCGCCATTTCCGATAACGTCTCCTATGCACCCGCAGGCCTGTCGATCACCGAAGCTGTGGATGTCAATGGATGTGCCGATACGGGAGTAAGAATTTCCTGGGATGCACCCTCGGACTGGGGAGACTTCGGATCTGGATCTCGACATTACGAGGTCTATCGGTACGACCAGGTGGGATGTGCAGGTTCCGCGACCCTGATATCAGATGATGCGACCTCTCCTGTGATCGACACGACGGGGACCAATGGAACCGATTACTACTACAAGGTGATCGCGTACAACGGATGCGGAGATAGTTCGGAAGCCTGCTCGGGTGCCGTAGCCGACACACTGGCTGCACCTCCCGATGCTCCATCGATTACCGACCTTTCCGATCTTGATCCCGCAGCGGAAACCGGGGTTCAGATCACGTGGTCTCACTCTGGGACGTGGGGGGACAATCTCGTATCTCCCCTGAACCGGACCTTCTCCATTTACCGTTATGACAATTCCAGCTGCTTGATCGGTCAGGCGACGGTAGTGACCGGGCTGGCTTCCGGGACCACGCAATATGTGGACACCAACGGAGTTCCCAACCAGGAGTACTACTACAAGGTTGTCGCCGTGAACTCCTGCGGCCAGACGGCGGGATCCACCTGTGAGGGTCCGGTAGCCGACTGGATTGACCCGGGTGAGGTGGAGAACGTACATTGGACAGATAAGACCACCCTGACCTGGAACGATGTTACCTATGCAAAGAATTTCAATGTGTACCGGGGGATTAAGGCATCGCTGCCTGACCTGAAAAACGCAAACTACGATTCCTGCCTCCTCATGGCGCCGACGATCAACCAGGCTACCGGTTTGACCAATACCCGGCCGGCTGGTGACTTTTACTGGTTTGTCATTACCGCAGAAAATCCGGGACAGGAAGGCGATCCGGGATTTGGCCGGATCGTGGATGCGTATGCCTCCTGCCCCATGCCGGGAGAATAAGATTTTCTCGGAACCCGTTTCGTGATCGTCAGTAAGGAAAGCAGAGGAGGGATTTTTCAAAGGATCCCTCCTTTTTTTACTCTCTTGCTATTCGCAGGTATGCTTCTTTTCTGTGTGACGATTGTGGCTGGAGATCGATCAGAACCGTCAGGGAAAATCCAGCCTCCATCATCCCATATTCTGCTGATCACGATCGACACCTGGCGATGGGATTACCTGGGTGTCAGTGGATCCGGGAAGGTAAAGACGCCCCATCTGGATACGCTGGCACGGAACGGTCTCTATTTCTCCCATGGGGTGACCCCGGTTCCTCTCACGACCCCCAGCCACGCCTCAATCTTTACCGGATTGCTCCCTTTTCGGCATGGAATCCGGATCAACGGTCAGGCTGAACTGGCTCAGAGTTTCGACACGCTGGCGGAGCTTTTATCCCGGGACGGCTATACGACGGCGGCCTTTGTCTCCTCCTTCACTGTAGTAAAGGAATTCGGCTTAGACCAGGGATTTCAGACCTATCGGGACGAGCTTCCATCCGGGGAAAACACGGGAAACCGCTATATGCGGCAGGTTCGGGGAGATGTTACGCTGGGACGTTTTATTGAATGGTACCGAACCCACGGCTCGAAACCGAACTGGTTTGTCTGGATCCACTTTTACGATCCCCACGCCCCCTATGCAGCACCGGATACACCCTCTGGTCTTCCCGTGGCTGAATCCTACGGGAAGGAGGTTGCCTGGGTCGATCAGCTTGTCGGTCAAATTCAGCAAATCCTCGGAAATGACCCCTCCCTGACCTGGTGTATCCTGGGGGACCATGGAGAGGGGTTGGAGGATCATGGCGAACGCAGGCACGGCCTCTTTGTCTACGATGAAACGATTCGTATTCCGTGGATCCTTTCCGGAAAGGGCGTGCCGGAAGGTCAACGGGTGGATGACCTGATCCAGACTGTGGATCTACTGCCGACTCTCCTGGATCTCAAGGGAATGGCAATCCCGGCCGGCCTGGACGGGCGGTCTCTTTTCCCCTACTTGAAAGGGGAATCTCTTGCGGAGAGGCCAGCCTATCTGGAGTCCTATCTCGGCCGCCTCGAGTATGGAATCTCTCCCATCCGTGCCATACGGACCGACCAGTGGAAGTGGATCGATGCGCCCAGGCCGGAGCTCTATAACCTTACTTCCGATCCCGGGGAGAAGCAAAACCTGCTGGATCCGAAGGCGGAAATGAAACGATCGGTTCCACCCGTTCTTCGCGCCTACCTGGCCTCCCTTCCGCTCGAGGAGCCGGAACTGTCCACCGTTCCCCTGGACCGGGAGGCGCAGAAAGCGCTTCAGAGCCTCGGGTACCTGGGTGGGAAGGGCCAGCTGGGGGCTGAAGCAAAAAACATCACGATGGATCCCAAGGATCTTCTGCCCTGGATCCTCAAGCTGGAAGATGCACGGGATGCCTATGAAAAGGGAGAGTATAACCGGTCCATCCAGTTCTTCAAGGAATTCTTGGAGTTCTTTCCGGATGCTGTGTTCATGAATAACGAACTGGGTATGGTCTATTTGAACTCCGGTCACGTCCGGGAAGCAGCCCGCCTATTTGCAAAGGTCCTGACCCTCAATCCCGAGGATGTTGACGCACGACTCAACCTCGGGGGCTGTCTGGTGTACATGGGAAGATTCAAAGAAGCACGGGAACAATTTGAGGCTGTTCTGCAGAAGTTTCCGGATGATCCGGACGCCCTCGTGAACCTTGGATCGATCTGTTACGAAATGGCTCCGGACCCGGAATGCATGAAGAGGGCCTGGGGACATTTTCTTGAAATTGTTCCCGATGACCCGGAATCCGATACGATCCGCACCCTGGTTCAAAAGGGAAAAGTCAAAGAAAAAAAGGCGGATAAGCTTCAGGAAAAGACTCTCCAGACTCCATAAGCGGTAAGGGCTGTGACTATCAGCCCGAAGAGAAAATATCCCAGCCCTTCCGGGGAAAAACCGATCTGAAGAGGGTTGTCGCAGTCGTACCTGGGTTTCAGAGCACCCAGAAAGACGGCGGTAAGCGCCAGGATCCAGGCGAGGAGAAAGACAATCCCGAGAATCGTGATCGTCAGGGTGAAGGGAGGGTGGAGGAGAACAGCCACTCCGATGGTCAGCGTCAGGCTGAGAATGGAAAAGAGGGTTCCGTAAGTAAGACTTCGACCGAGTTCGTGAGTCCAGCGGGACAGGGGATGGACATCCAGAAGCCACCGAGCCTCTCCGTCAAGGGAGGGGGCGGGAAAGGCAAACCGTACGCCAAGGGCGGCAATGATAAAACCAGTCAGAGCCGTGTGAAGAGCCATGACCAGGTGGATCGAGGCCGGGTCGATCATGGGTGTCAGAAGATAGAGGTTGTAAAAATAGAGGACCAGCAGGGCGAGCATGAGCGCCACCTGGCTGAACCGCATCGGGTTTCGGATCAGGGAAAGCCATTCCCGCACCATGTGGGCCAAGACCGGTGGATGGGTCGCAATCCTGGATGGGCGATGTTTCACTCGATCGGAAACCTGCTGAGCCCGTTCCCAGGCCCGCTCATAGAGCCATCCATGGGCGACGAGGGCAGCGATAATCGAGGCCAATGCGGTAATCTCCAGATATCTGAGGGCATCTGAAAAAGGAATTCCAAACCGGCTTCCGGCGACCGCCCGGGCAAACCAGCCCGCAGGAGTAGGCCCCGTTTCCATCTGGCCTCCCAGGATCCCCAGGAGGGCCTGGGGCGAGGTGAAGATCATCTCTGGTCGCAGGGATCGGAATGACAGGACAAAGAGTGCGCCGGATACGGCCAGTGCGACGCCAAAGAGGCGATTGAGGGTGGCAACACGGAAAAAGGAAGCCAGAAGCAGGGTTAAAAAGATACCCAGGCCCCAGGCAGATAAAAGAAATACCAGGAGTGCATAGCCTGAAGAGACCAGATATGAAACGCCACCGACCTTGTAAAAGACAGGCAGGGCAATGATCAGAATGTACCCGGATGTCGTGAAAAAGATTGTGAATCCGGTCAGACGGAGAAGATGAAATCGCCCGATAGGATGGACATGGTAAAAGTTAAGGTGACGGTCCCCGAAGAGGATATTCAGGCTTGAGATCGAGTGGGAAAGAACCAGGAGTGGGAAGAGGGGAAGAAGAAGCCTGTACGTCACCTGGCCCAGAACGTTATAGGCCATTCGGGGAGAGACCAGTTCGAATCGATTCAGCATCTCCGCCAGTTTTCCCCCTGTCCACAGGACTCCGGCAAGAATGGACAGGAGGAATGCAACCCCGAGGATCGTCCGCACTGCACTGTCCCGAGGAGAGAGTCGAAAACGGTTTTTCGCTGCTCGAAGCTGAATCTGGAGCCCCGTCCACTCGGGGAACATCACGAGCCGGAATCCTCCCCGGGTGGTTCTGTCCGCAGTGTTTCGAAGAAATTCTCAAGGTTGCTGTTTTCGGATATTTCTGAAGGTTTCCCCCTGGCTCTTACACGACTCCGATCCAGAATCAATACTTCAGTGGCAATCTCCTCCACGAGTACCAGGGTATGCGTGGAGATGATGACGATTTTTCCCTGATCGGAAGATTGCTTCAGGAGTCGCTTCACCGTCATCTGTGCGTAAACGTCGAGGCCCACCATGGGCTCATCCACAAGAAGGAGAAGTGGGTCATGGTAGAGGGCAAGCAGAAAGGCCAGCTTCTGTCGCATACCGTGGCTGTAGGCCGCAACGGGACGATCCATGACCTCTTTCAGGTCCAGCTCATGGATGAGATGATCTTCGCGATGTGGATTCGGAGGCATTCGCCGGAGTGATCGGGAGAGATCGAGGTGTTCCCGTCCGGTCAGATAGGGGAAAAAGTGGGGTTCTTCCGGGATGTATCCCAGTCGTTTTTTAATGGAAATGGGGTTTTGAATGATTGAGATTCCGTCCAGAGTCAGATCCCCGCGGTCCGGTCTCAAAAGCCCGGCGATAATCTTCAGACAGGTACTCTTCCCGGCGCCGTTGGGCCCGAGAAGCCCCAGCCGACAGCCCGCATCGGCCTGAAATGTAATATCCCGGAGGGCCGTTGTGCGGCCGTAGGACTTTGAGATGTTGCCCAGAGTCAGGGCGGGACGTATAATGGTCTCGTGAGCTTCGTCCATGTTTCCGCCTGTTTTCCCGGGGTTGACCGGTCCCTCGATGAACATCTTTGGCTCCTTCATGCGTGCTGGCCCGATATCGCGGGTGAGGCCGCATCGGGTTCTTCGCCGGTCACGGTAAAGCGCGGAACACTGACAGTGGAAGTCTGTGACGAGGCGTTTGCCCATTGTATCAGGAAAGGTCGAAGGGAAATCATTAAGGCTGCAAATTCCATTCTCGGAGCCGAGGCCATTCTTCGTCTTCGCTGGATTCAGAGTGACCGGACCACGACCCGACCCCCAACGATCCAGGCTTCTCCGCCTGACCCTGAGACGTTAGAAATCGCTTCGGTAATTGAGGATGAGGAATTAAGGGAAAAGTTTATCCGGATTCTCTGCCTGCATCAGAAGAGGTCTTCCAGGCCCTGATCCGATGAACGCGCCGTTCGTCCGCTGACAGGACTTCGAACTGCCAATCTTTCCAGACAACCACTCTTCCCGCTGCCGGGAGTTCGCCTGTCGTTCCGATAATATATCCGGCGAGAGTTTCGTAATCGCCCGTCAGCGGAATGTCGGTCTTTAATCGTCGGTTCACCTCGTGGATGGGAACAGAGCCTTCAATCGAGTAGCTGCCGTCCTGAAGGCGTACCATGGTGCTTGGTGCATGGGCGTCATACTCGTCTTCGATCTCTCCGACGATTTCCTCGAGGATGTCCTCGAGGGTGACGATCCCCACAAAGGTACCAAACTCATCCACGATAACGGCAAAGTGAAAGCGGTCCCGCTGCATTTCCTTCAAAAGATTCAGGACTCCCTTGGACTCCGGGATGTATCGAGCCGGGTGAAGAATAGCGGGCAGGTCCTTTCGTTCTTCCGAAAGCAGATCTTTTGCGTGAAGAATCCCGATAATGTCATCTTCATGCCCCTTGTATACCGGCAGCCGGGAAAACCCTTCCCGGATAAAGAGTTCACGGGCTCGTGGCAATCCATCCTCTGCGTTGAGAAGTATGACACGGGGACGGGGAACCATGACTTCCCGAACTTCCATGTCTTTCAAAACCATGATGGATGAGAGCATCCGGGCCCGTTCCTTGGGGATCTTTCCCCCGTGAGAGGCCAGGTTTATGTAAAAAAGAAGATCCTTTTCCGTTAAGACTTCATCCGCCTCCGTTTCCTTTAAAAAGGAAGTTACACCCAGACGCAGGGCAGAGGAGAAGGGGAGGAAAAGGTAGTAAAAGAGGGTGATCAGAGGCATGACCAGGGGAGCCATCTGGACGGCGTAAAGGCGGGCAAAACTTTTCGGGGTGATTTCTCCGGCGACCAGGATGATCAGGGTCATAGTCCCGATCGCGATAGCTACGCCCGAGCTTTGAAAGATTTTTTCCGCCGCGACGGTTGCCAATGAGGCTGCGGCAATGTTTACGATATTGTTCCCGATTAGAATGGTGATCAGGGTTCGAACGGGATGATCCCGCCATAATATAAGGCTTTTATGTCCCCGTTCCTGGATCAGGCGTTCCACGGTACTGGGGGGAAGAGTGGCAAGAGCCGTCTCCGCGGAAGAGAAGAAGGCGGAAAAGGCAATGCAGAGGCAAAGGCCTATCAGCAGCCAGGGATCCATGGGTGGGTTATACTATAGACTGCAAAACTTTTCAATGATTCTATCGTAATATGCTACGAGATGAAGATCTGGTCCGGCTTGCCCTGGAAGGCTCTCCTGCGGCATTTAACGTACTGGTGGAGCGCTACCAGGTTCGTCTCACCCGGTTTTTAATGCACCGGGTAGGTAACCCGCACGACGCGGAAGAACTGGCTCAGGAGGCTTTCTTGAAGACGTACATGGCGCTTGATCGATTTGACCCGCAATACAGGTTTTCCACCTGGGTCTATCGGATTGCCATCAATCTGTCCATCGACCACCTGCGAAAGAACCAGGCGGGAAAGATGGAACTGAATCCGGAACAGCCCGATCCTCTTTCGGACGCATCCGACCTTCTGGAAACGAAAGAGCGTTTTCACGAGTTCATGCATGCCCTGAGACAGCTCCCGGAAGAATTCCGTCTGCTCATCGAAATGCGCCACTTTCTGGAAATGTCCTACAACGATATGGCCGAAACGTTGGATTTGCCGTTGGGGACGGTTAAAAACCGTCTATTTCGAGCCCGACAGGCCCTGCTGGCTCTCGTGGAGGAAAACCATGAATCCGTGCAGTGAAGAGCGCCTTGAGGCTATGATTCTGGCCCTGGATGAAAGACGACCCTTCACGACGGCGGAACGGGAACACCTGGAATTGTGCCCGGATTGCCGCCGTATAGTTTCCTCGCATACAAAACTCCAGGATCAATTGACTTCCTTTTCCCGCGTCCCGGTTAGTCCTCAGGCCGCCCCCCATTTCCCCCGCAGGGTGCCCCGCTCGGAACGATTCTCCGTCTTCTATGCGTTTCTGGTTAGTTGTGTAGCCCTGGTCGCCACGGCCTTTACCATCCCGGAAGGGCTTCTGCAATCTCTGCGAATTCTAAAGATCGGATGGGCGGTCTCCAGGACTCTCTCCTCCCATCTCACAGGTTTTTCCGGTACAATGATCCTGGGGCTGACCATTCTTCTTGCCGCCGTAACCTATTTCATCATGCGCTCCCTTGCCAGATTATGGGTAAGGCGCTGATTCTCTCGTCCCTCCTTCTCTTTCCCGCGATCCTCTTTGGCGGTTCGGATGTTTTCAGTGTAGGGACTCCCGTGACGCTGACGGAACCTACCAAGGGAGACGTGACTGTCTTCTGGGCCAGTGCGGATGTCAATACCCGGGTCAAGGGAAACCTCACCGTTGTGGGGGGGCCCCTTATCCTGGGTGAATCCGCCGTTGTAGAGGGTGATGTCGTGGTGGTTTTCGGAGTGTTGACCGCATCGACCCGGGCGATCGTGACCGGTGAGAGGGTAACCGTGGGAGCGACACTCTTCACCGGCGCGGAGCAGCTTTCTCCCAAAAGCCTGGTCTTTCTCCTTCTCCTCTGGCTTGCTCTGGGATTGGCGCTTCTTGCGGGTTTTCCTCAGCATGTCTCCCTTGGCGCCCAGCTCGTTCTGACTCATCCCGGGCGGGTCCTTTTGAGTGGGATTCTCTTCCTGGCCTGCGGATCGGTCATGCTGATGCTGGGATTTCTCCTTTCCGGGCTTTATATCGGGTTTCCCGTGATCCTTCTGGTTGCCTTTTCCCTGATGGGAGCAAAGATCTACGGCTGTACGTTACTGATCTATGCCTTCGGCAGGATCCTTGTCGGGGAGAAACATGCTCTTATCACCTTTATTTCGGGTATCCTGCTCATCTTTGCCCTCCGCCTTATACCCGTTGCAGGGCCGGTTATCTGGTCATTCCTGACCCTTCCCGCTCTGGGGATTACCCTCCTGCAGGTCACGCGCTCACGCGTCCATCGCCGTTCCCTCTTTTCTCCGCCCGTCCTGATCCGCTCCTCCTGATTCCCCTCTGATCGATCCGGAACAGCTGTTCCGTTGTCACGGAAAGAGCGCCGTGATCTTCTTCGACCCTTCCGCACACGAGGTAGGGACCCCTGCCGTCCAGGAGATGGGCGTATTCCCGATACACCCGGGGAAAAAGGGTCGCGGCGAAGGTGTCGCTTTCATCCTCCATGTCCAGAAAGGCCATACCTTCTCCACTCTTTTTAACCCGGGTCCGTTTGGCCGTGATGAGAATACCGGCCACTCTGACCCGTTGACCTGCATGGCTGGAGAGTTCAGCGGCGGGCAGGCAGCCGGCCGGTCTCCCGATAAGAGCCATGGGATGAGCTTCCAGGGTATATCCAAGGGCATCCCACTCCCGTCGGGCTCTCTCCAGGGAGGTTTCGGGAGGAAAGGCGGGGATGTCGGCGGGAAGGGGAAACGCTTCGGTATGCTGCCCGTTGCGGGAAAGTCTCAGATGCCAGTGCAGAACCCTGGGATCGGGGTTCAGATAGGAGCATCCTCCCGCGTTGATGAGCGAGATTACGGCATCCCGGTCCGCCCGGGTCCGGCGCAGGAAGTCGTGTAACGAAAGAAAGGCTCCTCCCTTATCCCGTTCATGGACAATGCGTCGGGCCAGTTCGTTTCCCACGCCCTTTACGCAGGAAAGCCCCACGCGCAGGGTCGTCCCGTTTCCCACGTAGTGAACCCGGGCCCGGTTGATATCAGGAGGGAGAAGGGTGAGTCCCAGGCGCCGGGCTTCCGAAATATAAGCCAGCGGAGGGTAAAATCCGCCCCCGTTGGAAAGGACGGCGGCCAGGAACTCGGCGGGGTAGTGAGCTTTAAGGTAGGCCACCTGGAAGGAGAGGGTGGCAAAAGCCGCGGAGTGGGCCTTGCAGAAGGAGTATCCGGCAAACGAGGCAATCTGGCGGTAGAGTTCCTCTGTGACACTTCGATCCAGCCCCTGAGCCCGGCATCGCTCGAGAAAGAGAGCACGGGTCGCCTCCATGGCTTCCCGCGAACGCAGCTTTCCGCTCATGGCCCGGCGGAAGAGATCGGCTTCCCCGAGTGTCATTCCCGCCAGATCGTGAACGACCCGGATTACATCTTCCTGGTACACCATGATACCGTGGGTCTCTCCCAGGAGTTCGGAAAGACGGGGATGGAGATAGGTGACGGAGGCAGGGTCGTGATGGCGGGAAATGTAGGCAGCCATCATGCCGGACTCTGCGACTCCAGGGCGAATGATCGAGGAGGCGGCGGTCAGGGCGGGGAAGTCTTCCACCCGGAGCTTCCGCAGCAGCTGGCGCATACCCGGGGATTCGATGTAGAAACAACCGATGGTCCGCCCCTCCCGGATCAGAGATTTCGTGGCGGAATTATTGCTGACCGTTGCCAGTGTCAGGTCGATCGGTCCGACGCCCTCTCCCTTCAGCTGGGCCAGTGTGTCAGGCAGCACGTCCAGGGACCGGTTTCCCAGAATGTCCAGTTTCATCAATCCCATTGCTTCCACGGGACCCATGTCGGGCTGGGTGATGATGAGTCCGTTTGCGGAACGGGTGAGGGCCAGGTGGTGCGTCAGGGGGTCGGGAGTGATCACGACTCCGCCACAGTGGATTCCCCAGCCCCTGGGGGTTTCGGCAAGGCGTTCGGCTAGAGGAATAAGTGTCCGGAAGGGTTCATCCCGGAAGGGGAGACGTCGGCATTCGGGCCGCTTTTCCAGAGATTCCCGGAGATTTCCGGCACGTACGTGGGGGAGGCGTCGGCAGAGGCTTGAGAGTTCACGATCCGAGTAGCCCAGGGCCTTTCCGGCCTCCCGGAGGGCTCCTCGACCTGCGAAACGGGTAATCGTAGAAATCATGGCCACGCGTTCCTCGCCATAGCTGTCGTAGATGTACCGGAGGATCCTGTCCCGTCGGGACGTTCCGAAGTCAACGTCGATATCGGGAGGGGAGGTTCGTTCCGGGTTGAGAAAGCGTTCGAAGTAGAGGTCGTAGCGAATGGGATCCACGGGTGTAATCCCGAGGCAGTAGCTCACGATGGATGCGGCGGCGCTTCCGCGGCCCAGGCAGGGGTACCCCCATTCCCGGGCCTGGCGGACGACATCCCAGACGACCAGGAAGTAGTCGGTAAACCCGAGCCGCAGAATCACCGAAAGCTCATGGTCCAGCCGCTGAAAAGCCCGTTTCCGGGCGGCCACATCAGGATAGAGATGAGGCACTTTCCCTCTGCATAATTCTCGAAGAAGGCCCGGGGTATCTTCCGGGCTGCATCCGGGGAAGCGGGGGAAATACCGTTGATCGAGGCGGGGAAGCCAGGAGGATGCTCCGGCCACGTCCAGGGTGGTCTGAAGTTCTTCCGGCGGAAAGAATCGTTCCATCCTGGAAGGGGTGAAGAGAAAGTGCCATCGTTCTTCGTGGCCGAGGGGCGGAAGTTTGCCGACAGTGGTTGCGTTTCCGATGGCCTCGAGGAGCCTGAGATGCCGAATGCTTTCTCCCGTCGGGCTGTCCCGGCGCACCAGGGGAGTGGCGCAGCAGGAGAGGTGGAGAGAAGAAGCGATGCGTCGAAGTTCAATATTCCGGGATGAGGCAGGGCGCAGTTCGACTCTCAGGCGGTCCCGCGACACCATCCGATGAAGGGGAGGGAGGAGAGCAGGGTCGTGAACGAGGACCATGCATCCCGGTGCCGTTCCAATGAGGCTGGGAAGATCGTTCCCGCCATAGATCTGCCGCGCTGTGGAGATCTGGTTGAGGGTTCGATATCCTTCCTGGTTCATGGCGAAAAGAATGGCGCGGCAGTCGAGGCAAAGGCCGGGAATGGGCTGAATGGAGTGATCGGAACAGGCCCGGACAAAGGGGATGAGGCCGGCCAGGTTGCTGTCGGTCAGAGCTGCGGCCGGGAGCCCCATGCCCGCGGCACCTCGGACGATCTCTTCCACCGTGAGGAGGGAACGGTAGAACGAGTAGTGCGAATGGACGTGGAGGGGTGCGTAGGTCATGCAGTTCTACGATAAACGAAAATTATACGAAAGTAAAGGCCGGGAATCGAGAATCGGCCCTGCATGTAATAATTTCAGTGAGTCCGTACCTGGAAAGGTTTTCAGCGCCTCGCTACGATTTTTACCGCATTATCTGGGATAATGAAGTTATGGATCCTGCCGACCGCAGGCGCGTTCACGAAATCGTTGCCCAGTGGCTTGCCATGCTGCGCAGTTCCCGTCTCTACGGCCGCGAACACCATACGGTGGAAGAGCTGGTGGAACGATTTCATGAAATTCTGCAGGGTTACCTGGCGGATCGGGGTGTCCTGGAAGTTGAACTGGATCGGGAAGGCGCAAAATGGAACGGGGTTACCCTCGTCCGGACGGATGAAACCAGGGGAGATGCCCTCTTCCGGCTCTTCAGCGACGGAATCCGCCTGATTACCTTTGAACGGGGTGTCACCCCGGAGGAAATTCAAAAGATTGTGTGCGCCTATACGGTGGATACGGAGGGTATGGAATTTTCGGACCATGATACGGCTACCCTCCTGTGGCAGGAATCCCTCCCCCATATTCAGATTGCCGTAGTGGATGCCTTTCTTCGATTTGCCCGCCATCGTCCGGGAGAAGAGGGGGAGCATCTGATGGAGGACACGGAAAGCTGTGTGGAGCGAATCCGCCGTCAGGATCCTCCAGCCCTTCCCACGGGCCTTGTTCCATCAGATGAATCGATCTCCCTTCAAGGGATTGCTCCAATTCCGCCGGAAGCCGGAAGCATTGCGCTTCCCTCCTATACGGAAATCCGGGAGGGGGCACTCTCCCACCTGCTCTCCATCCTCCTTTTGAACGTTCAGGCGGTCGATCCCGAATTGAAACGCAGGGCCATGGAAACGTTCTATACCATCCTTCACCTTGTCCTGCGGGCGGCGGATCTGGATCCGATCATCCGGATGCTGGATGCAATCCAGAAGCAGAGCTCGGAGCTTCTTGAACCTTTCATCAACAAGTTGCACGATCCTCAGATCCTGCAGCAGCTCTCCGAGGCCCTGGAGAATCAGCACGAATGGAAAGAAAGGACGCTTGCCTTCTTCCTGAACCGGCTGAATTCCGAGGGAGCACAGGAAATGGTCATGAATCTTTTGAAGTGGAAAGGAGAGAATGCCGTCCGGGGGCAATCGGTTGTAAAGACATTTCTGACCTTTCACGATGAAATCGTTCTTGAACTTACAACCCGGATCTATGCCGACACCTGGAAGACCTTTGAGTCCCTGGTTCGAGATCTTCCAGTCTGGCCGGAGGTCAAAAAGCGGATCCTGACCCATCCCCATCCCGTAGTCCGAACACGTGCCCTTGAACTTTCAGAAGATCTCTCCGCCGATCTTCTGAGTGCCTTCCTCTGGGATGAATCAGAAACGGTACGGTTCGCGGCCCTGGAACGTATCGGGGCTGAAAACCGGGCCGATCTCCTGGATGATCTCCAGGTTGGAATTCTTCAGAAGGAGTTTGACTCCAAAGAGCCCCGGGAAAAGGAAAAATGGTATATCATCACGGCCCTGGTCGGGCGGGACGCCGCCCTCTCCTTCTTTATGGAGATGTTCGAGCGCCGATCTCTTCTGGAGATTGCAGCGGGGGATGATCGGCAGGTACTGGCGGCCCGAGCCCTTGCTGTCATTGGTGCCCTTGAAGCTCTTCCCCTGCTGGAGAAGGAAGCGGAACGGAAGATGAATCCTCCGGTTCTCCGGCAGGCCTGCCGGGAAGCCGTCGCCCACATTCGCAGAAAGACAGGAACATTTCATGGCCGTGAACCTTCATGATCGTGAACTGATTCTCCGGTTCCACGGTCTCCTTCGGACGACCGAAGTGTATCCTCCGGGGAATGTGACCCTGATTCAGGCCCGAAAAGGTTTTCTGGAAGTCCTGAAAGAAGCGGGAGAAAAGGACGGCTCACCTGCGGTCAGGCTGGACCGGATTCAGGACCATTTTATGGTCAACGGTCGGATTGTGAAATCGGATCTTGCTTCCTTTACAGCTTTCAGCCGTTTCCTGGTGATGCTGAAATGGGTCGGGATTACCGGAATCTCAATGAATGTGCAACTGACCGATGAATCCATGGACACTCTGGTCCGCGCGATCCTTCACGATGCTCACTCTCGGGAAGAAAAACGGATCCTGCCCACTCTTCATGTCGAAGGCGCAGAACTGGAACGGGAAGGAGATGCCCCCGAAATTCGGGATTCCCATGCCCATGCGGTCAATCTGATTGAAATGGCGGCACGGTTGATTGTCGCCCACGGCCGTTTGCTGAACGACCTGGTTCAGGGACGCCATGTCGACGGTACGCTTATCCGGCGAATGGTCCAGGAACTGATCGACAGTCTGGCTCCCATCAATAAACCTGCTCTTATACTTCTTTCCGCTTTTGCCGACGATGAAGCTCTCGCATCCCACGCAGTCTGTCAGGCCTTCCTCACATCCCTTCTCTTTGCCGACCTCGACATTTCCCGCGAGGTCACACAGAATGTCACGATGGCCACTCTCTTTGCCCAGGTGGGGAATATGCTGGTTCCTGCGGAAGTATTGAAAAAGCGAGGGGAATTGAGCGAAGAAGAAAAAACCCTTCTGTCCAGCGTTCCCCTCAACTCCCTTCAACTCCTTCTTTCCATGAAAAATATCGGACCATCGGGAATTCTTCGTCTTATCGCGGCCTATGAAACACGCCGTCCGGTTCCATCTTCCCACCCTTACGTCGCCCTGATCCAGGTGATTTGCGATTATGAAGCCATGGTCAGCCACAGGAGTTACCGTCTGGCAATACATCCACGGGAAGCCATTCAGGCTCTCGATCAAGGCAGGGGAGCTCGGTACGCTTCCTATGCGGTCGATATTCTTCTCCGATATCTTGGGCCATGGCCGCCGGGAAGCACCGGGCTGCTGGATGACAAACCTGCCGTTGTTCTGGATGAGAAACGTTCCGCCATTTTTGTTAATGGAGGGTGGAACATAGTTCCAGCGATGCCGCAGACTGCCATACCTCTGCACCGTTTTCCCGTTAACCCCGCCTCCGCTATGACGGTTCTGTAATCATCTTGCCCGCCTCCGGGGGCTGTGATATTCTTTGAGTAAGGAGGTTACGATGGCGACCTATATTCTCATGACCAAACTCTCCACCGATCTGACAAAAGATATCAAAGAGCGTGAATCGATCGGGAAACGCTGGAAAGAACAGGTGAAAAAATCCTGCCCGCATGTGAAGTTTATCGCCCATTACGCGCTACTTGGGCCCTATGATTTTATGGATATCTACGAGGCTCCGGGAGAAGAAGAAGCGGCAAAAATTTCCATGATCTCCCTTGCCAACGGGGCCACCAAAGCGGAGTCCTGGACGGCAATTCCCTACAACCGATTCCTGGAGCTGGTTGAAGAACTCTAATCGGTTTTCAGCTGGTCCAGAATTTCAAGGGCACGGGTCAGTTCAGATCGTACCGCTTCATTCTCTTCACGGGTGAGGGTGTTCTGCAGGATGATTCTGGTCTCCCGGACATGGTTCCGAACAACCGAGAGGGCTTCCTGGTATGATTCTCCAAGATAGACAAGGTTGTCTCCCTTCCGGAACCCCGGGTTTTTCCTGAGATCGCCGTTCTTTAACGCGTCCAGCCACATTTCCATACGTCGAAGCGGGCCGAAAAACCTGTGGGAGTATAAGATCTCGGCGATGATCATGGATGCAACGAAGAGAAGAAAAACGGGAACCACATACTTGATAACGTGGATCAGCTTGCCTGCCGCTGCATAGGCACCGGGATCTTCTCCACCCACGGTCATTTGAAGGTAGAGAGGCCCAACGAGTATGATCAGAATGATCAGGGTGACAGCAAAGGCGAATAAATTGAATCGAAGGGTGTGAAGCAGGTGATGCCGGCCGGCAATCAGTTTTGTCCGCCTCTTTCTGGTAGGCATGGATTTATGATAGCACATGCCATAGGATCACTTTTCTGAAAACCCGAGTTCTGGGATAATACAACAAGGAGGTTTTCATGCATGACTGTATATTCTGTAAAATTCTTTCCGGAGAGATCCCGTCTTCACCTGTGTATGAGGACGATCAGGTTATCGCCTTTCGTGATATTCACCCCCAGGCTCCCGTTCATATCCTCGTAGTTCCCAGAGCTCACATTCCCTATCCTTCCTCGATCCGGAGGGAACACGAATCGCTGGCCGGTCACATGGTGGCTGTGGCCGGGGAAATTGCACAAAAGGAAGGATTTGAAGAAACGGGATACAGACTGGTCATGAACCACCGTGAATCTGCGGGACAATCGGTTTTTCACATCCACCTCCATATCCTTGCCGGACGTCCTTTCGCCTGGCCTCCCGGGTAGACCGATTGTTGGAATGGAATTCATCTGTTCCGGGAATTCTGTGCATTCCTTGAAACGGATGACACTCTGCCTTCTTTTTATTACCAGCGCATACCTCCTGGTTGCGGGTGTGGAGGACTGGGAAGCCTTTGATCAGGCCTATCGTCTCGTAAAGGAGGGACATCCGGAGGGATGGGAGACTCTGCGGGCTATGCAGGATCAGACGGGCGAGATCGGGGAAGTCGTTTCCTGGCTTCTTTTTCAGAACGCGCGGGAGCAGGGGGATCGTCTCCTTGCGCTTCACTACGGAAGAAAAATTTTGAAAACCGCCGCCCCGGGTGGGATTATTGAAGAAGTGGTGGACTTTGAACTTCAGTGCCACCATGAAGTGGGTAGTTACAGGGAAGCCCTGTCTCTCTATGATACCTACCGAACCCGTCTCTCCTCTTCCTATCAGCGCAAGTTTCGGACCAGGGAAGCTCTCTATCGTTATCGTATCAATGACCACGCATACCGCCGACTGTTGAGGACCATTCTCCGGTCGGGTTCCGACCGGGAGAAGCTGGACATTTTTCTGTTGTTCAAAGGGTATGAAAAACTCTTTTCTACCGACGACCTGATCCGCATTCTGGAAGGTTCGGTAGCCCTTCAGCAATGGGATGTCCACGACCAGGTCAGGGAAATTGTCACCGGCAGGAGGCTGAACTCATCCCAGTCCCGAACGGTTCAATATCTTGACGGTCGCCGTGCCTTCAGGCTGGATCAATTTACGGAGGCTCTCAAATTTTTCAACACGGTGGCCGGGAACAGTTCGGGTTCCCTGCGTGAACAGGCCCTCTACCAGGCGGCTCGATGCCATCTCTTTCTGCGGCAGAATGGGGAGGCTGACCGGCTTCTTCGTTCCGTGCGAGTAAGTCTCTCCGATGTGGCCCTTTATACCCGCGGAAGAATTGCGATCCTGGAAAGAGAGGAAAGTCGCCTGGATCAGATACTTCCCAGAATCCAATCCCGAAAACTAAAAAGCAGTCTTTTGCTTCTTCAGAGTGTGGCGCGAATTCGGGAGGGCGATACGACATCCTCACGAAAGATACTCCTGTCCCTGTCTCCGGGTCTGGAACGCGATTACTGGATCTGGAAGAGTGAGCCGGGCGGTCCTCCTCCCAATCTGGGAACCTCCATCTTTTCGTATATGGTAAATGAGGGAAGGTCAGTCAAACCGGTATCGGTAACCCGGATCTGTCCAAAGCCTGAGTCTTTTGAACCCCACACTTTTGTTGAATACCTTTTCTCCCGTGACTATTTCCGTCTGGTTCTTCCCTACTCGGACAGATTGTCCAGTGGGTGGGACCTGAATGCCCGATGTCAACGGGCCGAAATATTCATGAAGGCGGGTCTGCCCAACCGTGCCATTTCTCTTTTCTGGAAAGAGAGTCAGGAATATTCACGACGCCCGCCACAGACATGGCCCGATGATCTGCGCAGGTTTTCCTATCCCCGTGCCTATCTGGATGAGGTTCAGAGGTCCGCGGTTCGATGGAGAATTCCGCCCAACCTGCTCCTTGCCGTGATACGGCAGGAGAGTCTTTTCCAGCAATCTATTCATTCTCCCGCCGGAGCCTGGGGTCTAATGCAGATTTTACCCGTCACAGCGAAAAAGCTGGGAGGAGAATCCGTCGATCTCAGGGATCCGAAAGTCAATATCGAATATGGGGCCCGCTATCTTGCCCGGCTTTATGATACATACGGAAGATGGGATCATGTCGTAGCGGCCTACAATGCCGGGGAAGCTGCCGTGAATCTCTGGGTTGAAAGCCTGGGACCTGCCGGAATTGACTATTTCTACACCTTTGTCCCGTACCGTGAGACAAAATCCTATCTGGATAAGGTTTTCAGCGGATGGCTGGTTTATGAGTCCGTGGGGAAAACTGATTCTACTTCCGTCTCTGGCTCCGCCGGGGTTTCCAGGTAGCGGATCATCACGCTTTTTTCCAGTTCCTCTTCCCATGATTTCAATAACTGGTTGAGTTTCCTCAGGCTGAGAAGCTGTACAATCTCTCCCTCGACCTGCTCCAGCGGAGGGGGGGAAGCATCCCCTTCAAACCGGGACGCATACGTTTCAGAAATTTCCCTTGGGGAGACGAAGACCTGGGGTACAAAACGCTTCTGAACATATTTTTTCAATTTTAAATCCTGCTGGACATACTCTCTCAGATGAGAGGCAATCATGGGATGAGTGCGGACGGATTCCGGAAGGTCGGAAAGAGCTTCGTCGATCTCGAACTCAGAAACCTCGATTCCCCCAAGAATATCAATCTCCTTCAATTTCAGCCGGTTGATGATCACCTGGCGGGCGTATTCTCTCAGGGTGTCATCGGTGATTCCCTCTGAAGGAAGGCTGTGAATTGCGGTATAAACTCTCAGATCATAAAGGGTCACCACATCGTTGCCATAGAGAGCGACGGCACGATCAACGAGGGTGGTACTGAGGAGAACCAGGCAGAGAATCAATCCGAAAAATTAAAGGGCCGGACGTGGGGGCGGATTTTCACTTTTGCCCAGAAGACATCAGCGTTGGGAACCCCGCCCTGAAGGTTCCGGTTGTCCCCCCATGCCATATGGTAGCCATCTTCTGTCACAACCATCTGGTTGTAATCTCCCATATAACAGCCGGCATCGGCTGCCGGAGGAAAAGCCTGGCAGGTTACGGGCTGGTTCCTCAGCCAGGTCCTGCCTCCGTCAAAGGATCGTGCCAGATAAACATGCATGAGGGTGTTGGTCGGATCGTTCCGGCGATCATAAAACATGACGGCGACATTCCCATCTCCAGCCGAAGCAACCCACGGCATAAACTGGTCCGTCAACGTAGTATCGTCGTTTATCGTGACAGGGCTGCTCCAGGTCGCTCCCTGATCGGAAGAGCGGATAAAGGCGATATTGGAGTAGTCCGTATTGGGATCATAGGTGTACTGGGCATCACTGTTGTCTGAATCCGGCATGTAATTGTACACAACGTAGATTTCCCCCGTTACCGGATCTACGGCCATAGAGGGGATCGAGGTGATGCGGATATTCCCCTTTAATACGATTCGGAAGTAGTAACCGCAGCGCCCAAAATATCCCGGCTGCTGAAAGATCCCGGTGGCCTGGAAGGGGCCTTCCCACGTGGTACCTCCGTCGAGAGATCGGGTAAAGAGGAGACGGCTGGTCTGAAAATCGTTGAACACTACATAAAGTTCTCCATTGGGGCCCGTCGCTGTTGCGACAAGGCCGCCCCACTGGCCCTGAGGGAGGGGGTTGACAGGATCATCGAACGTGTACCCTCCGTCCCGTGAGACTAAAATCGCGGGAAAGGCTTCATCCGTTCCATCAAGCTGCTGGTAAAAGTACGACCATGAAATGATGACGGTATTGTTTACAGGGTCATAACTCATCCACTCTTTATCATGGAAACCCTTTCCGCTGACGGCGGGTTCACTGGGTTTGTCGGGATGACGTTTTCCCTGGAGAACATCGATGGAATTTTCAGGCAGAAAGGTCTGCCCTCCGTCATAGGAATGATGAAGGACGATGGAGGAAGGGGAGTAGGTGTCGGGCCTCAGCTGGACATTGTAGGTCAGCTGGAGATAGATGAAATGGTTCGGATCGTACGGGTCCGCAACGATCATCGGATCGCCTCCGCCGAAATAATCATTGGACGGCATGATGGCCCCACGATCGGTGAAGGTCTTTCCTCCGTCCGTGGAAACAGAAAAACCGCTGACCGAATTGGCGCTGTTGATTTCGTTATCGTCGTTGTACGTGACAACGATAGTGGAGCCGCTCACGGCAAGGGAAACTTCGTTCTGCATCGTCCCCTCTCCCACGATATCGGCTTCGGATGAGGTGGTTTGCACTTCCCTGCAGGGGGTTTCGTCAGCAATGAGGTTCTGAAACTCTGCCGGTTCCGTGCGTGTAATGTAGGGACGCCAGCTCTGGGGAAGAATTCTCCAGGCCGGATCGAAATAGATATTGTCCGGTTCGTAATCACGCTCCAGCTTAACCAGAGGAGGCCGTGCGCCTCCGTCCATTGTGGGAAGGGGGCTGGTTAAAACGATGCCGAGGGTAATGGCGGAAAGGGTGAGCAGGATAAGAAAACCATAGCGCATAATGAAACTCCTTCGATACCACATAAACGACCTTCTAGTTTATCATGGTACCCATGAAATCATCACCCCCGGGGTTGTCGGGATTTCTATCGGGCTGGGTCAAGCGAAAGAGAATGGTGCGAGCCCTGCCCCTGATTAATCCGGAAGATTTTGTCCTGGACCTGGGATGTGGTCTGGGAGAGATCGTACCCCTCCTCCCGGAAGGCGTGAACTATATGGGAGTGGATCGTGATTCTTACATGGTTGAACACAATCGGGAGGTCTACCCTGGATTTTCCTTTCTTCTGTCAGATCTTGCGTCTGACCCTTTCCCGGAAGGACCCTGGACCGTAATTCTCTGTCTGGCCGTCCTGGAGCATCTGGATGATCCCCTTTCCTTTTTGAAAAAATGTAAACCCTGTATGAAAGAAGGGGGGAGGGTCATCATAACGACACCCCATCCCCGGACACGTCTGCTCCATGGCTGGATGTCGAAGATGAGGCTTCTATCCAGACACGCGGACGAAGACCATGAGACCTTTTTACATCGGCCGGTTCTGGAAAAAATGGCACGGGAGGCCGGGTATGCCGTTCAGGAATATACGCCGTTCCTGATGGGAATGAATCAATTTATTGTCCTGAAGAATTCGACCCCGAAAAATTCCCCCGACTGAATTCCTCGTACGTTTCTACATTATCTCTGGACCCGATTATCAATGGAACCCTCTGGTGGAGTTCCGTAGGGACGATGTCCAGAATTCGCCTGTTTCCTGTTGTCGCTCTTCCTCCGGCCTGTTCGACGATCATGGCCATGGGATTGGCTTCGTAGAGTAACCGAAGCTTACCCTTGGGCTTATTCGGGTCCTTAAAATCGGTCGGATAGAGAAAGATGCCGCCCTTGAGAAGGTTGCGGTGAAAATCGGCGACAAGCGATCCAATATAGCGCAGGGAATAAGGTTTTCCCAGATCATTATCCTTGGAAAGGACATAGTCGACATAGCGACGCGATGCCTCGTCCCAGTATCCGTAATTTCCAATGTTAATGGAAAGGATGTTACCTGTCTTCGGCATTTTTATGTCGTCATGAGAGAGGAGAAATTCACCGATGGAGGGATCGAGTGTGAAACCGTGGACGCCGGCCCCCGTCGTAAAGACCATCATGGTAGAGGAACCGTAAAGAATGTAGCCGGCGCAGATCTGTTTTGTCCCGATCTGCAAACAATCCTCGACTGTACCTGCCCCGGAAGCCGTCACCCTTCGGAAAATGGAGAAGATCGTACCAATGGAAACGTTGACGTCAATGTTGGATGATCCATCCAGGGGGTCAAAGAGAGCCACATACTTGCCCTGCTTAAACTTGTCAGGGATGGGGATGATATCCTCATCCTCTTCCGTGGCCATGACGCAGAGAAACCCGGTGTGGTCCAGCGCGTCCTTCAAAGTGGTATTAGCAAAGAGATCCAGCTTCTGGACCTCTTCCTGCTGAACATTGGTCAGTCCGGTGGTTCCGAGAATGTCGACAAGGCCAGCCTTTCGGACCTCCCTGCTGATGATTTTCGCTGCGAGGGTGATGTTCTGAAGAAGACCCGTGAAATCTCCCGTGGCCTCGGGATACTTTCTTTCCTGTTCAATGATAAACCGTTCCAGGGTCATGACATTCTTGTCCATTCGTGACCTCCCAATGGTTTTGTCCATGATAAACTTTTTTCACAGATGGAGCAATCCACAGTGACATGAAACATTTGTACCTGAATTCACGAGGAGGTTCCCATGGTTGATCGACCCAATTATCTTCGAAGATTCTCCTGTCGTGCTTTTCGTTCAGAGCCTCTTCCTCCTGGAGCAGAGGATGCCTTGATTCAGGCGGCGATCCGGGCGCCATCTGCCGGTAACCGCCAGCCCTGGCGTGTGATCCTCGTGGAGTCCCGTGAGGGTAAGCATAAGCTCTCGGAAGCCGCCTATGGCCAGACTTTCCTCCTCCAGGCTCCCATCGTATTTGTCATCTGTGCGGTTCCGGAGGAATCGGGTGCCCGGTACGGAACACGGGGCACCACGCTGTACTGCTACCAGGATACCGCGGCCATGGTTCAAAATATTCTCCTGGCAGCGACTGATCTTGGCCTGGGGAGCTGCTGGGTGGGTGCTTTCGATGAAGAGAGTGTAGTCCGGATTCTCTCAATTCCAGAAGGATGGAGGCCGGTTGCCATGGTTCCCGTCGGATACCCTTCTGAAGACTGCGCGTTTACTTCCCGTCGACCTCGGAATGAAGTGGTCTATCGGTACCCGGAGGCCCTCGAATCCCAACGTTGAGCCTCTCCATGTTACGAAGTGAACCACAAACTGCAACCTCTTGATTGATAAGAAGTTATGCAACCTGTGGAAAGAGTCGGGTGCGCTTTCCTTTTGAGCACTTCATGTGTTACTTTAAGCCTTGTGGAGTAAATTATCACCTGTAAAATAACGTCTTTTTTTTACATGCCCAAAAAGGTGTGCATGATGGATAAGATGTGGAATTTTTGAGAGTTAGGAAATTTTCAACAGCGTTTTCCACAGCCTTTTCCGCAGAAAATGTGGAAATGTGAAGATCGGGGTAAGATGAAAAGGAACAAAATTCACTAGTTCATGAAAACAGTGAGGTTAGATGGACAGCCTGGAAAAAACCCAAGTTGAAAGCCGGAAAAGCTTCCCTTAAAAAAGCCGTTTTTTTCAGTAACTCTTCTCAGGGACAGAGTGGGCCTGTGGGAGTCCTTTCTGTTCCGAATGAGTCGTATCCGAAAAGGTTGCCTCCTGCTGTCCGGGGCGCAATGTAGTAAAAGTAGTCGGTTGCTCCTGACTGGGAAACCGTGGTCGTATAGGTCCCCGTGTCGGCATCGAAATCACAGTCCACGATCGTGTCGTAGATGTCGAACGTCCCATCCAGGTTGCCCCGGAAGACATCGACATACTCCTGCCATTGCAGGTCTGTCCATACAAAGGTGATCGTTCCATCCGGGTTGTAGGTTACCGATTCGATTGCGATATCCTCGATCGGACAGTCGTCAGGTGAAGTCGGCGCTGTAGCGGATGTGTAGCTGGAGTCGCCTGAAGTGTTCGCGGATTTGACCCTGTAGCTGTATGTGCTGGAAGCAGATACATCGATATCGAGATAGAAGTAGCTGTTTTCATCGAGTGTTGCCACGGTTGAGAAGGCGCCTCCGTCCACGCTTCGTTCAAGGACAAAGTTGTCTTCATTCGGGGATGTGTCGATCCAGTGGACAGCCAGCAGACTGCAGAATTCAAGGACGCCAATATCTCTGGGAGCGGATGGAGCACCTCCACCAACCGTTCCACAAGCCACGATCGCTCCATAGACATCACTGTTTCCCCAGTTTACATTCTGCTGGCAGCTGATCCCCCAGCGGTCCGCGGCCCAGGAGATCCGTGGCATCCAGCTGTCCCACTGGTTGGTTGTTACGTTTATTGCCGATCCTGCCGCGTCCCCGCTGCTGTCAATCCTTCTGTAATATATATCTGGAGTGTCGATCGGAAAGGGGAGCAGCTGCTGCCAGACAACGGCCCATTCTGCCCCGGTGGAGGCTATGTCAGTTGCCTCAACAACCGTAGAGAACACTGATAGCGGTTGCAGGGTTCCTGCCCAGGAGCCGTCCGGGTTAAAGCTTCTGAAAAAGGGCTGGTTGTTACTCTCCCAGATCAAGCCGAGAGTCGATTCTCCGGCTGCCACCCTTGCCCACTCGTTCCAATCCGTGTCTGACGTCAACGCCGAGGAAGCCATGGCTGTTCCATCTGCGTTTCTGCGGGCATAATAGATCTCCTGGTCGATTCCATCCTCCTCCTCCCAGACGATGAACCATTCGCCTCCCAGAGATGTGATATCAGGGTTTCCGGAGAAGAGTCCCGGGCCCGAAGAGGAGACCCAGTATGGGTCGGCATGCAGCTTTATGGCGGAACTACTCAGGAGCTGAAGGAGGATCTCCTGTTCACCCCAGGCTGTGCTGTCCCATACAACGCCCCAGGAGGAGCCGTTCCAGTGTACTTTCGGATTAAAGTTGTTGCCATAGAGGTAGGCTGTTGTTAAATCCACTAACCCACTGGTGGGTGTACCATCGGCAGTCAGGGTAAAGAAGTAGATCTGCTCTCCCTGTCCCTGGTAACCGGCATCCCCGGATGCAACGACAGCAAACTGGGTGCCGTTCCAGGCAATATCAGGCATCCCCCCCAGTTCGGCAACAGAGATGATTTTGTCGCTGTCGGGTACAAGGTTCCCGGAAGCATCCATAAGTGAAAAAATCAGCTTATACTCACCAGCATCGCGGTCATCGGACCAGACAACGCCGAAGTTAGTTCCATTCCAGGCGATCGAGGAGGACTCAACCCAGTTAGTAGCGTAGGAGATCATTTCATCCACAGAGGTTACCGATGGACTTTCGCAGGTCGCACCCGCGACCGTGCAGTCAGGAGTCATTGTGATGACATTGGAGACTGGGGAGTTTCCGCAGAGGTTGCGTACGCTCACCCGGTAACTGTAATCGAAGCCTTCCGCCACATCGTGGTCCGCGTGAAAGGTTGAATCCGCGGGGAGGAGGTCAATCGCCGTCCAGCTTCCGCTGCTGTCGATATCCCGCTCGATGATATAGCCATTCTCAAGCGCATAGGTGTCGGTCCACGTAAAGACGAGTGCGTTGCAGTAGGCTGTGTCGGCAGAGAGAGCAGGAGCTGAATAGGCGGCGGCATTGGTGCTCTCCGACAATTCAGTTGAATAAGTGGAGTTTCCGCATACGCCTTCTGCCCGCACCCTGTAGGTGTAGGAGACAGCGTCGCTGACGCTGGTATCTTCGTAGAGGATTGTATCCTGGGGAACATCGGTCAGTAATGAGAACCCTGATCCGGAGTCCCGTTCAATCCGGTACTGCGTCTCATCGTTACCATCCGTCCAGGTGAGGATGATCTTGCCGCACTGGGCTTCCAGGGCAAAATCCTGGGGTATACCGGGTGGGAAGGATACTGTGACCAGGTGGTCATCGGCTCCCTGGCAGTTGTTTCCATCCGTAACGGTGACCGAGTAGAGGGTCGTTGCAGCCGGGGCAACATCGATTGTCTGCGTAGTGGCTCCTCCCGGGCTCCAGAGGTAAGCGGAAAATCCTGCCCCTGCATCGAGCGTAATGGCCGGATCTCCTGCACAGTATGCGGCCGGACCGGTGATTGTAGGTGTCGGGTTGGGATGAACCGTCAGATTGTGCGTGTCGTTTCCCTCGCATCCATAGCTGTCCGTAACCGTCACGGAGTAGAGGGTAGCCGATCCAGGGCTGACCTGGATTGTCTGCGTCGTCATATTCCCCGGGGTCCAGTGATAGCTGGCAAATCCGGATCCTGCATCCAGTTCGGCTGTTTCTCCCGCGCAGATGGCAGAGGGCCCTGTAATGGCGGGTGACGGATCCGGAATCGTGATCAGGACAGTATCGATCTTATCCTGGGCTCCGTTCGCACAGGAGTCTGTAACTCTAAGGGCTGCAGTGTACGTGCCGGTGAACGGGTACGTGTAATTGACGGAAGCTCCTGAATCCATTACATCAAAGCTCATCCCGTCGTAGTCGAAATCCCATTCCAGGGTTACGGAGCCATCTCCGGAGCCGCTTCCAGAGAAGGTCAGCTCCTCACCCTGACAGACGGTTGCAGAGGGTGAAACCGTATCGATCGAAGAAGAGACCGGCAGGCATGCGGTGTAATTGCACTGCTCGTCTTCTGTTGCTGTACTGTCTGCAGGCGTTGTGGTTATGTCCGAGGAAGTGGAGAGAGACGATGTTGTAAACGACGGGTAGGCCCAGATCTCCGTTGAATCCTGCGCAGATACGGCAGTGTCGCTGATAAATGAGCAGGAGGAATCAATCGAACCATCACTCTGCGTCTTCAGGATCCATAGATCACTCCATCCGGCACTGTACGAATCCGTATAGCCGGAGATGATGTAGCCGCCATCAGCTGTCTGTTGGATTGAAGCGGCCCCCTCATCCGAGGTGTCTCCATAGCGTTTCTGCCAGGTAATCGCGCCGTCCGAATTTACTTTCAGGGCCCACAAATCCTTATCTCCTCCTCCGAATGAATCCGATTCTCCGGCAATGGCGCATCCACCGTCACGGGTGAGGGTGAGAGAGGTGGCAAGATCGTCCCCTGTGCCTCCGTAGGTTTTCTGCCAGTGCAGGGTCCCCGCCCGGTCCAGTTTCAATAGCCAGGCATCCTTTCCCCCGGCTCCGTGGGATGCTGTTTCACCGGCAATAAGAAGATCGCCTTCCACTGTTTCCGCAACGGCATGAGCCTCGTCCCCCTGGGAACCGCCATAGGTTTTCTGCCAGAGAAGGTTCCCGGAGCCGTCCAGTTTTACGAGGAAGAGATCAGCGGATCCGGCTCCATAGGCGCTCGTCCGACCGGCACCGAGGAAGCCTCCATCGTCGGTTTCAATGACATCATTCAGTTGCCCGGATCCCGAAATTGTACGGCCCCAGGAGGGACTCCCACTCCCGTTCAGTTTGAGGATCCAGCCTCCCGTACTTTCCCTGTACCCGGTCATGACAAAGCCGCCGTCCCTGGTTTCACGTATCACATATCCCTGTTCGCTTGTATTTCCGTAGATCTTCTCCCAGGTAATCGTACCGGTGTCCGAAACTTCCATAGCCTGGAATCGGTAGTTTCCACCAGGATATTGCTGGTAAATGCCCCCGAGTACATAGTTGCCGTCCGATGTACGTTCCAGTGAATAGGCAGCGTCTGTATTGGGTCCCGGATAGGTCTTCTCCCATGTAATCGAACCGTCCCGTGTCAACTTGAAAAGCCAGACATCTCCCTCGCTCTCCCCAAGCTGTTTATACCCGGCAACCGCGAACCCGCCTTCATGGGCTTCCAGTGCACCGGAAGCTCCATCCGTAAAGGCACCTCCCAGGCTCTTTGCCCATGCGGAACAGGCGGAGGTGTCTCCCGTCAGGGTGATGTCGTAGCTGCGGTCAGCCCCGGAAGAGGCATCGGCCTGTCTGACACGAATGTGATAGAGGCCGTCTGCAGGAGCGGTCCAGTTGATCAGGGAAGATACGCCGTCTCCACCGCCATTGTCATCTGATGCGAGAAGGGTTGTTCCATCCGTGTCATAGAGTTCCAGATAAGTGTCTGCCAATATTCCCGGGTTGGAGGTCTCGATGAGATACTCCCTTGCCGTGCAGGCGTTGAAATGAATCCAGTCAATGGCATCATCCAGGAAGTTGTGAGTCTGGGTCACCCCTTCGTCGATGATCGTTTCCGAGGAGTACGATGTGTCGTCGTTTTCATAGATGTCGCCCGTCGCGGAACAGGGTCCTGATGCTGTGTGGCTGTCTGATCCTTCGCAGCCTCCTGTGTAGGTAACCGTAACGGAGTAGGAGGTGGTTGTGTCGTTTCCCACATTGATCGTCTGGGTAGTTTCACCGCCCGGGCTCCAGAGATAGGTGACGTAGCCGTCCCCGGCGTCCAGGATAATATCATCCCTGAAACAGGTCTCGGTAACCGTGGGGGAAGGGACCTGATAGACGTTGAGGGTATGATCGTCCGTACCCTGGCATCCTTCCGCAGTGGTCACGGTGACCGAGTAGAGGGTGGTAGATGCTGGATCTACACTGATCGTTCGTGTAGTCTGACCCCCAGGACTCCAGAGGTAGGCCGCGTAGCCGGTTCCGGCATCCAGAACAACTGGAGGATCTCCTTCGCAAATCCCGGATGGGCCGCTGATTATTGGTGTTGGAAGGGGATGGATTGTGACAGAAAAGGTATCGACGCTTAGCTGCACGCCATCGGGACAGGTGTCTCTGACACGGAGTGCTGCGGTATAGGTCCCGCTGGCCGGGTAGGTGTATTGAACGGTTGTTCCGGTCGCCATGACGTCGAACGTGAAACCGTCATAGTCAAAATCCCACTGGTAGGTAAGGGCTCCCTGGCCGAATCCAGTTCCCGTAAAGGTTTGCTCTACACCCTGACACGCGGAGGCTGAAGGAAGGACTTCTGTAATAAGCGCGGCGGCTTCCAGACAGGTGGAACAGTGCTCCGAGGAGGTCGAGGATACCGCTGCCGAAGAGTATGTGACATCTGATATGGTCTGCGAAGCCACGCTAGCGGAAGCAGCTGTTGCGGATGAGTCCAGAAAAGGGTCCACAAAGGAACTGGCATCCGAACTGATGATGGAACAGGCAGCATCAATGGAGCCGTTCGAGCCCGCTTTCATAACGAGACCTGCACTGATATCAACACCGAAAGCATCGGTATAGCCATCGACGACTAACGAGGTGTCGATATCCTCCAGCAGGTGAAACGCGTTCAGGTACCCGGTACCATCACTGTAGGTTCTCTGCCACAGGAAGGAGCCGTCACCATCCAGCCCGGTGAGACGAAAGTAAGAGTCACTCCCGGACGGCCCTGCTGAACCGAGTGCAATATAGCTACTGTCATAAGATTGTAGAACCCCGGAAGCACTGTCCTGTGAGGCTGAATCCGGCAGGACGGTTTGCCACTGGATGTTACCGTCAGGGGTCAATTTCATGATTAACTGGTCGTAGAGTCCTCCTGAAAACCAGGTGTAGCCGCCTACGATAAATCCTCCGTCTTCCGTTTCAGCAACCGCTCCCGCTGATGCGCCCACATCAGCACCGTAGACCCTCTGCCACTGGATATTTCCAGTACTATCCGTTTTGACAATCCACATGTGGGTAGGGGCGGTGCCGAAGGAGCCGGCAGACCCGGCAAGGATAAATCCACCGTCTGATGTGGCTACCACCTCCATCGCGTTCTCGTTTCCTGCGCCCCCGTAGCTCTTTTGCCATAGAAGGGTGCCTGAGGCGTCAAGGCGGGCAGCGTAGAAGTTATTGGTAACATTTCCGGCAATGATGATTCCATCGTCCAGAGTCAGATCGGCTGATCTCAACGTACAATCCACCCGTTTCTGCCAGACTGTGTTTCCTGCATCATCCAGTTTCATGACCGTGCCGTCTGAGTGTGTAAGGTAGTAGAACCCACCGGGGACCGAATGAATGGTGGCCGAAAAGATGTCAGCAATAAATTTCCTCTCCCATTCGATCGACCCGAGAGAGTCCAGCTTAAAGATCCAGGGATCATAATCGTTGATCCCCTGATTGATCGTCTCTCCGGCCACAATCAGGCCGCCATCAGGTGCAGTGTCTGTCCAGAAGATTCTGTCGATCGGGGTAACAGCGGTGACATCGAAGGTTCTGAACCAGAGTTGAGCGGGTCCGGTGTCTCCAGTGAGAGAGATCTCGTACCCAAGATCCGGCCCGGATGCACCTCCAACGTTTCTCACCCGGATGTGGTAGCTTCCGTGTCCCGGAGCCGTAAATTCCAGCTTTGAAGCGACTCCGGTTCCGCCGTTATCGTCCGAGGCGAGGAGCGTCGAACAATCCGTATCGTAGATTTCCAGAACGGTATCTGCGGAGGGACAGAGGTTGAATGTCTCGATCGTATAAGCCCTCCCGGCAGCTCCATAGAAGACAAACCAGTCTTCGGCATCATCACAGAAATTGTGGACCTGGAGGTCTCCTCCATGCAGGAGAGTGGGTCGACTGTCGCATGCGTCATTGGGTTCGTAGCGGTCTGCGGGACAGGTGGAGGTGGCCTGATGGCTGTCCGATCCTTCGCAGCCAAACGTGTTGGTAACAGTGACACTATACATAGTGCCTGTATCGCTGCCGATATTGATGGTCTGCGTGGTCTCCCCGCCAGGAGTCCAGAGATAGGAGGTGTAGCCATCTCCTGCATCCAGGATGATGTCCCCACAATTTCCGTACTCTTCGATGGTCGGAACCGGGTTCCACCAGACGGCCAGTGAGTGCGTATCGTTTCCGCTGCATCCCTCGGAATCCGTCACGTCGACGGAGTAGTCAGCTGACAGGTAGGGGTTTACATTGATGGTTTGTGCTGTTTCACCCCCCGGACTCCACAGATAGGAGATAAACCCGGCTCCCGCATCTAAAAGGGCACCGTCTTCTCTGCAGATTCCAGCCGGGCCGGAGATTTCTACGGTCGCAACCCAGATGTCCACTGTCGAAGTGTCGATCGCCCGGGCTGGCCCCCAGCTGCAGGAGTCGGTTACACGGAGTGCAACGGTATATGATGTATCTACCGCAGGGTTATAGGTGTGGTTGACAATGGAGCCCGCGGCGTCGACGTCAAATATTGCACCGTCATAGTCGAAGTCCCACTGGTAGGTAAGGCTTCCCAATCCTGATCCGCTTCCCGTAAAAGTCAGTTCGGTCCCTGCACATTCGGATGCAGAGGGAGAAATGTTGGCGATTGAGGCTGTGGCATACGGACACGGACAGGCGTCTTCGATGGCAGCCGCTGAAGCTGGTGTTGCCACTCCCGGGATTGTAACGGTTGCCGTCGTGGGTACATTGGCTGAAGTTGTGGCAGAAGAGCCGAATCCTGTAGCTGAAGGAGAAATTACTGTGTTGGTGGCATAGGAGCAGCCTGCACCGGTGTTTCCCTGACCATCAATCCGTATCACCATGCCCCGGTCTGTTCCGACCAGGTAGCCCTCATCCGGCATCTGGCGGATCGACTGGCCCCTCATGTCGGTTGTCGCGGCATAGCGTTTCTGCCATTCGACTGTCCCGGTTGAGTCAATCTTGACAAGCCAGATGTACTCCTGTGGCGAAGCTGCAATCGTCATAGTCCCGGTCGCAATGTACCCGCCGTCATGGGTCTGGATAGCCGATGTGAACATGTCGAAGTAGGAAGAACCATAGGAGTATTCCCACACAACAGCCCCGGATGCGTCGGTCTTTACCAGCCACCCTTCGGGGTTGGAAGAACCGGTCCTTCCGGCCGCCAGGTATCCGCCGTCCGTTGTTGAGATCACTGAGTAGAAGATGTCCAGATCATTACCGCCGTACCGGCGATCCCACAGGATTACACCGGTTGTGTCGGTTTTTATGATCCAGCCGTCTGTGTCGACTGCGCCAAAGGAAGCCGTGGATCCTGCAAAGAGAAGATTGCCCCCTGCCTCGCGCTCCACTGCGTAGAAAAGGTCGCTCTCTGTGTGACCGTATGCTCTTTGCCACAGAATAGCGCCTGCGGTAGAGATTTTGACCGCCCAACCGTCTCCGTTTCCGACCCCGAATGAACCGGAGTTTCCTGCAATAATGTAGCCGGTACCGGGGTCTTCCACGACACCATAAGCACTGTCAGAGGTGCCGCTTCCCAGGACCCTGTGCCACAGAATAGTCCCCGACGCATCGAGCTTGACCACATGCCAGTCCTCATTGACAGCAGTGCCATCACTGGATGTGCCCACGAAGAGGTAGCCCCCGTCGGTTGTCTGCAGAATCTCGCTGGAGGTATCCCACGAGTCGATGGAAAATGACCTTTGCCACTCGATGTCGCCATCACGGTCCAGTTTCAATATCCTGGGATCAAATTGAGGGATTGATCCGGTGTAGGTAAGATAGACAGAGCCGCCATCAGAAGTCTCTTTGAGAACTCCTCTGGAGGGATTGGAAACGAAACCGTCAAAATCGACAAACCAGAGGGCGCAGGGGGAGGTGTCTCCGGAGAGTGTGATGTCGTATTCGTAGTTATCGCCAAACATTCCTCCCACGGATGAAACCCGGATGTAGTAGAGCCCATCAGCAGGAGCAGACCAGTTGATCAGGGAAGCGAAACCGGAACCGCCGTTGTCATCCGATGCCAGGAGAGTAGTGCAGTTACTATCGTAAATCTCCAGGTAGGTATCACAGCTGGAGCCCAGATTTGAAGTCGCAATGGTGAAACCTGTACCACTGCAGGCATTGAAGCGGATCCAGTCCTCCGCATCACTGCAAAAGTTGTGGGTTTGTGTCTCCCCGTCTGTGATAAAGGAGTTCGCGATGATACAGCTCCCGTCAGGTTCAAAGATATCTTCCGTACATGTATAAGAGGGAGGAGAACAAAGGAATCCCCAAATAAAGGCAAAGAGATAGAGATATGGTTTCATATGACAGCCCCCCTAAAGAATCCGTTCACCAAAGCGTTGTTAGAATTATCCTTTCATGATAAGCAAAATACGATCAGGAAGCAAATGAGATCTTTGTATTTCCGATAAATTCAATGGGTAGAAATAGAAATATCTATATAATTCCAGTACAATATTTATCCACATCACACGAAGTCCATTGTCCGCATTGGATAGCAGGCCGGCACTTTTCTGCGAGTCAAGATGTTTTTCGGTACGCGGCAACTACTGCTCTCCCCCATGATCCATATCATTTGCCAGTAACCAATCGAGGAGGAGGCAACACCAGTAAGTTTTAGGATCAAGCTATCAAATTAGTGTGCTTGCCTATTTCTTGGGAATTTCTGACTGGGAGAAACTGGATGCTGGCGAGGGGCCGCCCATTTATGAAAATTCTGGAGATAGTTTCTTAGACTTCCATTTAGCATATGACCCTATGATGGAGAAACTTGTGTTGACGTATTATAACGAAGAGACCTCCATGAGCGACACATGGTTGTTCGATGGTTTTAATTGGACATATGACTGTACCCATCTAGCAATGAGGTACCCTCAAAAAGTGTGGAAAAAGAGAAAAGCGGCGTGTATCCTGAGGTTTGAGAATAAACCAAGCCCGAGAGGGCAAAAAGGAGGACACACGCCATGGGTAAGCAAAGCACAAAGGAGCAGT
>Ga0209408_1000026_pt1 | contig 125574 bp, 109 predicted proteins | sample AD_UKC107_MetaG_FD_184422 | JGI IMG/M metagenome (GOLD analysis project Ga0209408, IMG submission 184422) | Active sludge microbial communities of municipal wastewater-treating anaerobic digesters from Hong Kong - AD_UKC107_MetaG (SPAdes)... | ecosystem: Engineered > Bioreactor > Anaerobic >... | reverse complement strand
TTTCCTCCACGTTTTTTATAATCTCAGGCAGAATATCCTCAACAGTTTTTTCATCAATAATGGCCGTCTTCAGCTCAAGGCCCAGATCTTCAGCTACCAGCCTGGCAGCCTGAATATCTCCTGAATCGGCTGTACCTGCACAATAGCAGATTATGTTCTTTCCTTCGCGCTGCAAGAGCTTTGAAACGAGGACAGAATCAATTCCGCCTGAAAAAATGACTCCTATGGTATCCTCGTACAAACCTGCTACCCTCTTGGTAATGGCCCTGCAGAGGACATCCTTGTAAGCATCCACCGCCTCTCTGAAATCCACGATATCGATCTGGGGCATCTGCAGATGATACCCCTCATGAACTCTCGCGCCTGATTCCGTAAGCTCAAGTATATCACCGGGATTCAGGCGTTCGGGTTCGTCTTTTCCGTTCCATAGTGCCTTCTTTTCTGATGCAAAGTAGGTCACATCTTCGCTGGTTACAAAGTAAAGAGGTTTTTTGCCTATAGGATCACGAGCAAGTACAATGCTTTTGCCATCGGTAACCGCAATGGTGTACATGCCGTCCAGAAGGCCCGCGACTTTTTTAACGGCCTCCAGAAGATCCCCCTCATAGGTTTCCTCCAGAAGATGAACAACGACCTCACTGTCGCTTTTTGTCCTGATATGATGTTCCCTGTAAAGCAGGGTACGAAGTTTCTGATAATTATAAATCTCGCCGCTCTGCATCAGCAGCAGTTTTCCGTCACATGACTGATTGGGATATCTGGATCCACCGTTTCCGACAATGCTGAGGCTGGAATGACCAAGTGCAATCCTGCTCTCCCTTCGTAAAAAATCTTCCAGAGATCTAATTTCCGTTCCGGGGAAAATCTCACCATCAAGATATACTACATTTTCATCAGGGCCCCTGTGCTCCATTTTCTTAAGCATATCATACAGATCAGTTGATTTCAGTTTTCCTTTATGGGCAAAGTGGCCGCATATGGCACTCATTTTAAAAACTCCTTTCGTTTTAGGTGCACGGAAGATCCGAAACACCTGATTAATATCTGTTCGGGTCCATGACCCTAAAATGCGCAGGGAAATAAGAACTTGAGGAAATCCTTAAATGAATACGAAGAAGGGTCTGAGCCCGGCAGAAAAGTATTAATGAATTGTAATTAAAATTGATTTTAATTTAATTTGAGCAGACTGTCAAGTCCAAATTTTGAAGAGAATCAAATAGTTGCGTTAAGCGGCCAGAATAGCGGGGTTTTTCTATATCAGATTGGAAGCCAATTTTCCGTATCTTCGGAATATTTCCAGATCCCGTTCCAGGTAAATATTTATGGCCTCATGGAAAGTCCAACAATTGTCATTCCTGCGAAAGAGACTGTATCGCAATTCCTTTCTTTGTCCCAGCCAGAGGCTGGTAACCCCGCCCTTGATGCGGGACCGGACTGGCGACTTTTTGCGAGCTTGTCTAAACTCGATGTATGTAAGGCAGAAAAATATAGCCCACTTTCTGAGATTCTCGGAAAACCGCTTGATACAAGAAACATACTGTATATAGGCATAATGATACTGAGAATCAAGCGCATGTTCAGTCCTTTTCAAATTTTGGATCCTGCCGTTCAATCATAACGGGAGAGCACCTTTCAGCAGATTCATAACATATTCACCTCCCTGAGTTTTTACATAATCCAGTATTATGGGCGTAAACTTTCCCACCATGTCACCGGACAACCCCAGTTTCTTAAAAGAGCCTGTCAATGCCGCCATACCTCCCAGTTTGCTCGAACTGCCGCCCAGCATGGATGACAGACCTCCGAGAGAACCCGACCCTCCTTCCAGCTTGGGCGCTGCGCCCAGCATACTGTCAATACCGGGAACTGCCTCTGCAACCTTTGAAAAATCTTCAACGCTCAGGTTCTGTTTGGCCGATTGAAAGATTGACCCCGCGCCCCCTTCAGCCTGATCCTCTGTAACCCCGAGCTGGCTTGAAAGCAGGCCAACCAGGCCCAGGTCACCCGCATGGACCGGGACATATGCCAGCCAGCAAATTAAAAACACTGCCACCAACATTCCCTGAACAAATTTTACCCTGATCATTTCACACCTCCATGTATCTATTCCTTGAGTTTTATCTTTAAAAGACCTTCCTCTACTTTAACGTCCTCAATGCCGTCAGAAAAGGTCTTCCAGAAACCCTTTTCCGTGCCGAATCTTTCAACCAGGTCAATATCTTTCATACCTCCCATCCATGAATTCGGAAGAGGTACACCCATAACCGTAATTCCCTTTAATATAACGACCGGTTTTCCGTTTTTGTAAGTAAAGGCCATGCCTGATCTGACACGGAGTATTTTACCTCCGAATACCGGAAAATCTTCATCAATCGGCAGTAGTAATTTTGCGCTTATAAGATCATTGGACAAATCAATTGCCAGCTTTTTTGCAAGATCCGTATTACTTGCCAGCAGTCCGTTTATTTCCCTTTCGGTTAATTCAATCTCCCTTTTAAGGCCTTTTTCATTGTAAGGTTCAGGTTCAAGGAGAATATCGGGATCATGACTTTCTGACAGGGATGATTTGATATTATTCTTATTAGGTGAAACAGCAACTGCTGCTGAAGGATCTATCTTTTCCAGTTTTGCAGTCAATGCCTTTTTTTCGGCTGAATTGAGTGTCACCGGTGTGAATTCAGACGGGAAAAACCAGGTCCTGAAAACAAAAATGGTAACTCCTGCGGTAATAATGACAGCTATGATGATTAGCCCGAATACCTGCAGGCAGCCAAAACGTCTTTCAGTATTCTTTGAATAATATCTGTTATCTCCCTCCATTTTTGTTTCTCCTCCTAATCTGTATTTCAAATATCATAGAGCATGTTTTAACTCAAGATATGATAGACTATCAAGAGAACCTGGAATTTTCAGGATTGTTTAAGTAAATTTATCATTTTTCAGTAAAGATCTCAGCGATTAAATCCCCGAAAAATAACCAGAACAATTACCGCCCCTATTATAGCCAGGATAAAACTGCCTGCATTGAATCCTGTCACGCTTCCCAGTCCAACTAAAGAGCCAATGAAACCGCCGACAAATGCACCTGCTATTCCAAGAAGCATTGTTGCTAAAAGTCCGCCCCGCTGTTTACCCGGCATTATCAATTTTGCAACTATTCCGACGATGAGACCCATGATGATCCAGCTCAATATTCCCATTGCTATTCTCCTTTATCTGTTTATACATCAAAAAATGGAAATCCTTACCCTTGTCCCTTCCAAATAATCAAATCATAAAATATCCGAATAATCTCATTTCCCTCATTATCATCGATAAAAATTAAAGAAACTGAACATAAAGCCGGGCATAAGGCATATGTCTACTTGAATCTCGAAGCAGCCGACTTCAATGCACTGCTGAGAGAGTCCCAGGCAATGTCAATACCTGCTTTAAGGTCCTCCCATGCATCATCACCAGCGTCCTTAAGCTCGGTAAGTTTATTGGCGGCAGCTTCCTGTATAGATCTCAGCTCTTCGATTTTTTTGTAGTATTCAAGTTGTACCTCAGCTTTTTCACCGTCGGCCTTTGCCTTGAGCTTGTCGATCTCCGCACTCCACTCGTCTAATTTTGCCTGTAATTTCTTCTCGTATGCTTCTTTCATCCCCATGATATTTCTCCTGTTTTATAAAGTAATTAATTGAAATATTACGCTGCCAATATTTTGATGAACTCGCAAAATTTCAAAAATGCTCTCTTTCCCTCATTCCGGCCAGCCAAAGGCTGATAAACTCCTTTCCTTTCTAAGGCATAACCTGACGATAACCAGCCCGGCGAGCTTTTTGCCGAACCTGAGTTTATAGGATTAAGGCCGCCCAGAATCCCAAAGGTTACTCAACTGGATCATAAGCTAATTCTCTTATTTCCTTTTCGATTGGCAAAATAATATTGCGCGGCATCCTGCGAAGTGACTTGTCTGCTTTTTTGCTGAAGGTTATTTAATATATTTATTTATATTAACAATAAGTAATTTAATACGCAAGGAACAAAATTTTACTAACATTTTGTTTGCCACCTGCAGGAAAAGTATCATATTTTCCCGTGATGTAATGTCTTTCGGCCCTTGCCATTGATTATCGTGAATAAAGGCCCTTTATTACCCTTAGAAACTTCATACAGGTCCAAAATAAGGGTGATTTTAGCTTTGTTTTTTTATAGAATGAATTTTTTTGCTGCTTGCGGCGGGGTATCTTGTAAAATATTGAGTGACCCGGGGGGCTTGGCCTCGTCTGCCCTGGTGGATTAAAATGAATAGCGTGGGCCGATCTTAATAGTACAAACATCTTATAAATCAGGAGATGCAAGTTGGAAAAAAGAAGACTTGGAGACAGCAATCTTGAAATAACTAAACTGATACTCGGCACATGGGCCATAGGCGGAACCATGTGGGGCAATTACGATGAAAAAGGAGCAATAGAAGCAATAGAAGCGGCCATAGACCATGAAATAAACATGATAGATACTGCTCCTGCCTATGGAAGAGGTCATGCCGAGGAATTGATCGGCAAAGCAATAAAGGGCAGAAGGGACAAAATTATTATCGCTACAAAATGCGGCCTTGACATAGAAAAAGGGCTGAGAAAGGATCTCAGCCCGGAATTTATCAGGCATGATCTTGAAATGTCCCTGAAGAGGCTCGGCACTGATTATGTTGACCTTTACCAGATACACTGGCCGGCAGATAACACCCCGATCCGGGATTCAATGGCGGCCCTGATGAAATTTAAGGAACAGGGAAAAATCAGGTTTATAGGGGTATGTAATTTTTCAGGAAATGAACTGATTGAGGCAGTTAAATACGGCGAAGTAATTTCTTTGCAGCCGAACTATTCACTTCTTGAAAGGGAAATTGAAGAAGACCGGATGAAAACCTGCGTGGAATCCGGCATAGGGATTATCTCATATGGCTCTCTGGGCGCCGGCATGTTGACTGGAAAATATAAGGAACTGCCATCCTTCAGTAAAAACGATGCAAGAAGATTTTTTTACAGGTTTTTTAAACAGAGGTACTGGCAGAAAGTAAAAGGAGTTGTGGATACAGTCTGCAGAATAGCTGAATCAAGGAATATAAAACCTGAACATGTCTCATTGGCATGGATATTATCTAAACAGGGGATTTCAGGTGCGATATTCGGAGCCAGGAATGCGGCGCAGGTTGAAGATAATATCGGCAGCGCATCACTTGTTCTCTTACAGGATGAAATCAGCGAGCTGGATAAGGTTTCTGCAAATATATACACCTGATTGAATAGCATTTAAGTTTAAGTTGAAAGTTCAAATTTACTCTTGGCTCCTGATTGATAAATTCATACCTTTAATAACATCTTCTCTCCGCCTGCTGCAAATCATCCGTTTTGACAGTTCAGTAGCAACCGCAACGATTTTGATAATGAAGCACCCCGCAGCAAGCTACGGGGTATCTTAAAAAGCATTGAACGCCCCAAGGGGCGGGGCCACTTGTCTGCCTTTTACCAGCCTTTTATCAGCCTTTTACCAGCCTTCGGCTGGTCGGCTGACTGGCGGATTAAAAAGTACAGTTCAACAAACATGATTGAGAAATTGAAAAAGCGGACGAAGACTGATAAACAAGTAAGCAAAAGGTTAAATTTTATTGAAAATATCCCAAAGAGCAAAGGGCAGTCGTAACCATATAACGTGAGAAAACCGCAATACCATGTTCGACAGCAGAGATATCAGCATACAGCAAAGCCGCATCAAGATTTTAAACGAAAATCCCGTGCTTAAGAAAGACTATATCCTGTACTGGATGCAGCAGTCCCAGCGGGCCGAGTACAACCATGCACTGGAATATGCCGTTGGAATTGCCAACTATTATAAGCTGCCGGTTATGGTCCTTTTTATACTGATGGATGATTTCCCCGAGGCCAATTTAAGACACTACACCTTTATGATGGAAGGACTTTCAGGCCTTAAACAGGCGCTTGATCGCCGGGGAATCGGGATGACAGTTCAAAAAGGGGACAGAGAGCCAATCCTTGGGGAAGCGGTAAAAAAGGCGGCTGCCGTCGTCTGTGACCGCGGATATTTGAAACACCAGCGTCTATGGCGGAAAATGCTTTCCCAAACAGTGCCCTGCCGGGTCATCGAAGTAGAAAGCGATGTAATCGTCCCGGTCGAGGTAGTTTCTCCAAAAGCCCAATACGGCGCCTATACCTTAAGGCCCAAAATCAACCGGCTGATTGATGATTATTTAATAGACGTTGAGGAAATCCCTGTTAAAAAAAGCATGCCGGCCATTAAAATGAAAGGTATTGATGCCAGAGATTACAATAAGGTCTTAAAAACCCTGCACGCTGGCAAAATGGGCAATAATGTTCCGCCCGTCTCGAAGATGTTTTACGGGGGAACGCAGGAAGCAAAAAGCCGGTTTGCCGACTTTCTAAAAAGCGGAGCGCAAGGATATGCCAAAAACAGCAACCAGCCCCAGACTGATGACGTCTCCCATATGGGACCTTATCTGCATTTCGGGCAGATTTCACCACTCTACCTTGTGCTGACCATGCAGAGGGCTAAAGGCATATCAGCGGAAAACAAGTCCGCCTTTCTTGAGCAGCTTATCGTGCGAAGGGAGCTTTCATTTAATTTTGTATATTACGCAGCACAATATGACGAGTTTAACGTCCTGCCGGATTGGGCCAGGGAAACCCTTATGGCTCATGCCAGCGACAGGCGCAAACACATGTATTCGATAAAGCAGCTTGAGACTGCAAAAACCTGTGATCCTTACTGGAACGCTGCCATGAAGGAAATGATGCATACGGGATATATGCACAATTACATGCGCATGTACTGGGCTAAAAAAGTAATCGAATGGACCCCATCGCCGGAAAAGGCCTTTAAAACGCTTTTGTACCTGAATAACAAGTATTTTTTAGACGGCCGTGACCCCAATTCATACGCCGGCATTGGCTGGGCGTTCGGCCTTCACGACAGGGCATGGCGGGAGCGGCCGGTTTTCGGAAAGGTTCGCTACATGGCGGCAACCGGTCTTGAGCGCAAATGCGATATCAAGGCTTATGTGGAAAAGGTCGAGGCCAGGATACGGTAAATAAATTAGCAGAGAAATCTTTTAAGCGTGATTTCTCAATTTTAATGCAAGGGGATGGGGATTCAAATAAGTCTGCTGTTTCAAATAGGTCTTGTCATATTTTCTCACATAATGGTTGAGCAATATGATTGGTACGATCAAGGGGATTAACTCCATACGGTATTGCTCCATAATTTCAAGAAGTTCTTTTTTTTCATCAGCGCTTAGGTCATTTTTAAAATAACCCATAATGTGCATCAGGACATTGATATGTTTTTTATGAGTGGTCCTGAGTTTTAAGGCGGCTGTAAATAACTGTTCATAAGCTTGATACAATTCTTCCAGTGATACCGATTTTCCTGACGCGACAAGTTTTCCCATCCGGCGGTAGTGATCCTGACTGTGGGATAAAATCAGCATCTTGTTTTTGGTATGGAATTTGACGATATTGCCAGCGCCCTTTTTTTTCGCCGTGAGTTCACGCCAACGTTTCATTGAAAAGATCTGCTCGATAAAATGTTCCCTGAGCCTGGGATCGTTTAAACGCCCGTCTTCTTCCACTGGTATCAAGGGGAAACGTTCGGTAAAGGCCCTGGCGAAAATCCCGGTTCCCGTGCGACCGGGCATGCCCGCCTCGTTATAAACCCTAACCTTGTAAAGGCCGCTGCTGGGCGAATCTTTCCTGAAAATGAAGCCACAGAGATTTTCAGTTTCCAGCTCATCAAGACGCCTGCCGCACCAGGAAGTCATATGATCGGTGAGGTCCTTATGCGTTTTTGCGGTGATCAAACGAGGGCGTTCCGGATCTCCCACAAGCCTCATGCTTTCACGTGGCACGGGCAGACCGCATTCCACTTCAGGGCAAACCGGAACATAGGAGACAAAAAGCCCCAGGGTGTCCACCAGGAAGGGATCTCTCTTATGCTGGCCGTCATATCGCACACGGTCCCCAAGCAGGCATCGGCTGATACCCAGTTTAATGTCATCGTAGCCTTCCGGGTCTTCTTTTTCCATTGTCATTGCCCCGCCATCATTTTTCACGGTGTTTTGGTTTTTTTAATGTCATCTCCGGTAAAAATAAAGCTGTTTTATTCAGTACGCTGTTTATTCACACCCGGATCCAGATAAACGGCGGAAAATGCCCTGTTATGTTTATAACAAGCCTTAGCACAATTATTCTAACTTGTTTGACTTTTTGTTTACAATTTTTTTTGTAAATAATTTTGCTTAAAATTTAAAATGGTCAATGTTATGGATAGGATAAATATTGACCAACTATAATTTCTCCGGCAAAGGCTGAGATCACCATAATAACCCTGATTTTAAAAGACCCCCAGAAAATCTTGTATCTACTCTATTTTTCTCTGGTATATGGCCAGGCCATTATTCCTCCCTCCATTACCTTTACATTTTTCCAGCCATTGGCCTCTAATACAATTGCAGCCTCATAACCCCTCAAAGAAATCTTGCAGAAGCAGATAATCTCTCTATTCTTCTCAGCAGGAAGCTCCTGCAGGCGTTTTCGCAATGCACCCAGCGGGATAAGGGTCTCGCCGATACCCAGACGCATTTCCTCATATTCATCAGGCCCTCTTACATCGAGCATGTATGTTGTTTCCCTGTTATCAATCTTTTTCTTTACATCTACTGATGATATGCCATTCATGCGTCCCTTCATCTTGTTCTGCATTATATGTGCTGTTGCTATAAAATGGTCAATGGCCAGAGAAAATGGAGGTGCATATGGAAGGTCTGAATTGATTATATCTTCAACCGTCATTTTTCCCTGAATAGCCATAGCCCATTGTGCGACCTGCTTGCCTACATCACCCTGTCCCACACATTGGGCCCCCAGTATTTTTCCGTCCGATTTCCTTGCCACCAGCTTGGTTACAAGAGGCTTGCCCTGCATGAAGTTAGGTTTATCCGGGCTGGCATTGATCACGGTTATGACATCATCATACCCTAATTTTAGTGTTGCCGACTCGGAAAGGCCTGTAGAACCTGCTGAAAGATCAAATACCTTGCATATACCTGTTCCAATGGTCCCGGGGAATGTAACCTTATTTCCAAGGATTGCATTCTCACCGGCAACCCTTCCCTGGAGATTTGCCAGATCACCATAGGGGGCGAGTACATTTTTTCCTGTGATGATGTTACGTGTCTGGATACAGTCACCGGCAGCATATATGTCGGGATCAGAGGTCTGCATGAATTCATTGACCTCGATTCCTCCTGTTTCTCCGATTGTAATTCCTGCCTGCCTTGCAAGATCTACGTTAGGATCAACCCCGATAGCAATTACAGCAAGTTCACAGGGTAATTCTGTCCCATTTGCCAGCTTGACATCCGTTATCCTGCCTTTTTTGCCCAGGAATGCAGCCACACCATTTCCGGTAATAACGTTTGCGGATTTTGCACGAACATGATTTTCAACTATCTTCGCAATCTCCCAGTCCAGGAATGTAAGCAGCTGAGGAAGAAGCTCGATAACCGTGATTTCAATGCCAGCCAGCTGGAGTGCCTCATATGTTTCAATACCTATAAGACCACCTCCTACCACGACCGCCCTTTTTATCTTTTTTTCATCACGAACCTTTCTTAGATAGTCCGCGTCCTGAATATATTTAAGCGCGGTGATACCATCCAGATCGATTCCCGGGATAGGAGGCATCTTAGGTTTGGAGCCCGTAGCCAGGATAAGCTTGTCATAGCCAATCTTCTCTGTCGTACCGGTCTGAAGATGGGTATATGTAACCGTATGGCCCTGCCTGTCAATATTTATAGCCTCAGAATCGATCCTCGCATCAATGCCCTTGGCATTCAGGTAGAACTGAGGATTTCTGGTAATACCGGTGGGTGTGCTTAGAAGCATATTTCTGTCATCGAAAAATCCACCTATGTAATAAGGAAATCCGCAGGAAGCCATTGAAAGATCAGAGTCTTTTTGAAGAATAATAATCTCTGCATTTTCATCCAGACGTCTGGCCTTTGCCGCTGCTTTAGGTCCTGCTGCAGATCCGCCGATAACAACAATCCGTCTTGATTTTCCCACAATATATCCTCCTGTTTAAGAAAATTTAAATTTAAAAGCATAAGCTTTTATATTAGAAGTTAATTAGTTTGGATTATTGGCTTAAGGGTATCCAAGATCAAAATGGAGTATTTTTTTAGATATATTATAAATTATAATGCAAAATTTTGCTTGAAAAAAATGATTATAAAATATCCGGGTAGCAGTCTCTGTTGACATTAAACAGATATTCCAATACCATCAACCCTGCTAATATTGACCGAATCCTAAAAAACTCATCGATAAGGCTTTGAAATACAACAGTAACTATTTATTGGGGAGTTTTCATATGCTGGTAGACCTGCGCAGTGATGTTTTAACAAAAGCGACGCCTGAAATGAAAGAGGCGATGATGTCCGCATCCATGGGAGATGACGTCTTTCGTGATGATCCTACAACAGAGCTTCTTCAAGAAAAGGTTGCCAGAATTACAGGCAAGGACGCGGCCCTTTTCGTAGTGTCAGGAACCATGGCCAACCAGCTTGCAATAGCATCGTTAACATACCCGCACGATGAGGTTATTCTTGATGTAAAGTCCCACATCTTTCAATTCGAACAGGGTGCTCCTGCGGTTATCAGCGGAGTTCAACTTAGACCTGCGCCTTTTATTGAATCTCTTCCTGACGAGGAGATGCTTGAAAACGCAATAAGATTTCCCGATGTTCATCACCCTGTATCCCGGCTGCTCTGCCTTGAAGTCACTCATAACTATAACGGCGGGATGATTCCGGATCTGGAAAGACTCAAAGATGTCTGCCTGAAAGCCAGAGATCTGGGGCTGAAAATTCACATCGACGGTGCCAGGGTCTGGAATGCTGTCGTGGCATCAGGCATACCAGTAACAGAATACGCCTCTCTCTGCGACTCCATGATGTTCTGTTTTTCCAAGGGCCTGGGAACGCCCATCGGGTCTATACTTGTGGGAAATGAAGATGTTATCAATCGGGCACATTATTTGAGAAAAGGTATTGGCGGCGGATGGCGGCAGCCTGGAATGCTCGCTGCTGCTGCCATTTATGCATTGGATCACAACATAGATCGCCTGGCGGAAGATCACTGCCGTGCTCAAATGCTTGCTGAAGCAGTTGATAAACACCCTGATTTGGAAATTGTCGGCCGGGTGGATACAAACATGGTATTCTTAAGACCGAAAAAGGGAGACCTTGAGACATATTCAAACAGATTAACCGAAAGAGGAATTCTCCATGACTGGCAGCATTTCAAGGCAATCCGGCTGGTTACCTACCTTGGCATTGATGATGAGATGATAGAATACTGTATTGAACAGGTACAGACAATCCCGCCTTTTTAAGTGCTTGGAGTTGTATAATAAACAGTAATTAATTTTAAATAAATCGCAAAGCATAGGGGGATTATGAACGTTAAGCGCTGATTTTCCCCTTTACAGACTTATCGAGTAGCCTCAGGAAGGCCCATGCCGGAGGCGAGAGATCCCTGCGGTTTCTATAACCAATCCCAAATTCAATCATGGGAGATCCTTCAAGGATTCGGACTAATTTTAGTGAGCCGCTCTTGAGTTCATCCTGTACTGCACCACGTTCAACAAAGCCGATACCTTGATCCTGCTGAACAAACTGCTTCAGAAGGGAAATGCTTCCTGACTGCATTGCGATGAGTGGGGTAACCCTGAATTTCCGAAAATATTCAAAGACAACCTCTCTTACAGCAGAACCTTCACGCCTGATGATCAAGGGGATTTCTGATAACTGGGACACTGAAATTTCCAGGCCTGGCAGGTGGACACTCCCGGGTGAAGCAATCAGGACAACTTCATCTTTCCAGAGGACCTTTATTTTCAGCCGGCTGTTACTGGGCCTGTGCCGAATGACAGCAAGTTCATTTTTATGGTCACCTATACTTCTTATCATATCTGCATTTGACCCCTGGTCGAGTGTGATCTTGATGCCGGCATAGGTTTTCTTAAAGACCTCGATCAGGGGCATCAGGCTTTTCAGCGGTATCTCCGGGCACCCTATTCGCAGTTCGCCTGACTTACCTGTGGAGACGTCCTCCAAAAAACCTTCCAACTCATGAATTTCCTGAAAGATCTTTTCTGCCCTTTTGAATACCAATTCACCTGTATCTGTCAGCCGAATAGCGTTTCCATCCCGGACAATGAGGCGAATGCCGACTGTTTCCTCAAGCTGCTTGACCTGCATTGTGATGGCCGGAGGAGTTACCATAAGTGCCTGGGCTGCCCTGGAGATGCTATTTAATTTTGCCGCCATATAAAATGAACGCAGCTGGTTCATATTCAGGATCATGACTTGACCTCCTTAACTTTTCAGTTATTCTTAATCGCATTTAACTTTAATTGAGTTGAAATGTCAAGTTCTCATTGCTATTATCATAATCAAAAAGATTTTAGAAACAGCCGAAAGGCAGAATAAAGGAGGATTTATCATGAAAAACTTAGAACATTCGTACGATATGGTCAGGCCTTATATTCCCATGGAGGTCTTAATGCCGGAGTCCCGGGTGGAACTCTGCAGACTGAGCGGTTTTGCAGCTTCTTCCGGTATCGTTGAGGGGCCATGCAAGATCATAAGAGATATGAAGGACCTGCAGTTATTATCCCGCGGGGCAATCGCTGTGTTTGAGGCCGCTTTGCCCGCAGTGATGCCTTTCATGCATTTACCTGGGGGATTGATAACAGAGCGGGGAGGCTCTCTGTCTATCGCTTCAAGGTATGCAAGGATGTATGAAATTCCAGCTGTTTTTGGTGTCGACGGCCTTATGAATACAATTAAAGATGGAGATGTAGTCAGGGTTGATGGATCAAAGGGTACCGTGGATATAATTGGATGATTTATACATAAAGAAAGCTTCAAATCCTCATCCAGAACTGATTTGGCGGGGATAACGGGTTGCGGCATGAACGCCGGTTACCCTGCCCCCCCGCACAGATCAGTAGATGAATAATTACCTCATTCGCCTCCTGCCTCTGTTAATAGCGCCAAAGCGAACTTTTCCGGATTACCCGCTTTGACTTAATTTCCCGATTAGCGTAAATTACATTTTGGTGATCTGAAATCACCCTTGAAAAAGGCTGTTGAAAAACAACTATCTGCGGCGTTACCTTCATCATTCGTCGATGAGACGTACCTGCAAGTAAGGCTCACTCCTCAGGATTTCAGGTGCCTTGCATCTGGAAATTTTTGAACAGCCTCATGCTGGTACTTTTTCAACTGCCTGAAAACAAATTTATGAGGAAGCATATCATGTTTATAAGACGTTACACATTTCCGGAAAAACTTGATAACAACTCTCAGGTCTTCTGTTTCAACCGTGGGAAGCTGCTTATAACTGAAGATAATCCCGGGAACACCCTTCCTGCTTTCCGTGAAGTATTGAGTATGAATCCCGATTTATCCAAATGGCATTATCTGGGTGAATATAACGGCATACCCTGTGTATGTGTCGGAGTTGATGAAGGAGCAATATTGCCTGAATCGTCTGAATTTTGTGATCTGTGGCAATTATATTCTTTTTTGGGAATCGAGCTCTGGCGCCTGGCAGGATATGCCCGCCAGATAGTCGACTGGGGCATAAATTTCAGGTATTGCGGCCGATGCGGGCATGAAACATCATCAATTGAGGGAGAAACAGCCAAGGTATGCGATCGCTGCGGAATTATCAGTTATCCACGCATATCTCCGGCCATGATCGTTGCCGTGATTAACGGGAATAAGATACTTCTGGCACGGGGAAAAAGATTCAAAGGGCCTTTTTACAGTGTGCTGGCAGGATTTGTTTCGCCTGGCGAGAGTCTGGAAGAATGTGTTGTGCGGGAGGTAAGAGAAGAAGTCGGCATCGAAATTGAAAACATCCGCTATTTCAACAGCCAGTCGTGGCCGTTCCCTGATTCTCTGATGATAGGCTTTTTCGCAGATTACAGGAGTGGAGCAATTAAGATTGATCCTGATGAAATAGTTGATGCCGGCTGGTTTACGACGGATGACCTGACGAAAATGAAAATACCCCCTGAAATAAGTATCGCCAGGAATATGATTGATGAATTCAGGTCAAATTCTACGCCTGAAGGGTGAAACAGCGGGTAGTTGAGTTCATTTTCCGCCTGGTACTGTTATTGAGATCCCATAATTTTCTGAAACACAGGGTTAAAAAACAAAATTTTGATAAAAAAAGTCTATTTTTTAAATTAATTGGAATCCGTTTGAATTGTTTCATGAATGATACACAAATGAAAAAAAGAACACATATCTACGAAGAACGTACTTACAGGCAGAGAGTTACTGCAAAAGATCTGACATCATTTAATGTCACGGTAAAGGAAACGGATCTGTGGGTAAGTTCGGAAAGGAACCTTGAAAAGGAGACCAGAGATCTGGTTTTCGGTTACAGATACCATATTGAGACATACATTGGTTCTCATCCTGAATTCGCAGCAACTCTGTCCCCATATCCGGATGATCCTTACGCTCCCTCTATAATAAAAGAAATGATTTCAGTTGCAAAAAGACTTGGTATCGGCCCTATGGCCTCTGTTGCCGGAGCCATTGCCCAGTACGTAGCTTTCGGACTGATGAAACTGACTGATCAGGTGATTGTTGAAAACGGTGGGGATGTATTCATGAAATTAAACAGGCCTGCCACAGTATCAGTCTTTGCAGGAGATTCCCCGTTAAGTGAAAAATTCGGTATTCGCATCCCAAAAGAAAAAATGCCCATAAGTGTCTGTTCCTCTTCCCGCACAGTGGGACACTCTCTGAGCTTCGGAGTAACCGATGCAGCCTGTCTTGTTTCTAATTCAGCCCTGTTTGCCGATGCGGCTGCAACTGCCCTTGGAAATCGGGTTAAGGGTAAAAATGATATGCAGGAGGCAGCTGTCTGGGCAAGTGAGCTGGAGGGTATAATAGGCGGTATCATCATTGTGGGAGATAAAATGGCCACCTGGGGGGAAATTGAACTGGTCAACTTATAATATTATAGTTTGTTCGTGGAGAATGCGCTTTGGAAGGTCATTCAAATTGCATCAATCAGGCATTTAACTGAGAAACAGAGCTCCTGCCTTAATCAGATCCTTCAGTTTACCTTTCCCGACCCTCTCGGATCTTGCGATTACCCTCTGCAATATCATAGCGGTAGCCAGGGCATCACCTATTGCAGTATGCCGTTGAAATATATCTATTCCAAAGTGCTTGGCGATTTCATCAAGACTTGACGGAACACTGTTCAAATCAATTCCATAAGGATAATGGTGCGGAGGGAAGGCTATGTTCCTGCAAAGGGGTATAGTGTCAAGCACCAGGTTCTGTAATGGGAATTCATATTTGTTTCGCATACTGGTATTAAGAAAGTGAAGATCAAATGCAGCATAATGTGCTACCAGAATATCCGTTCCAAGAAAGGAAAGAAAATCATCCAGCACTACTGATAAAGGGCTCGCTTCCGAAAGCATATCCGGTACAATCTCATGGACCTTTATGGATTCCGGATTGAGATACCTGCCTGGATTCACAAGCCTGTTAAACATGTCTCCCAATCTTATCCTGGAATCAACTACCCTGAATGCACCAATGCTTAAAACCTGGTCATATTTGAGATTAAGGCCTGTTGTTTCAAGGTCGACTATCACATATCCGAATGATCGAGCCTCTTTATTGACGTCTATGTGATCAAGAGCGGTCAGGTTAGACCGTGCCAGATCAGAAATATTCCTGCCTTTCATGCGTGCCTGCAACCATCTGTTTCGCATGCGGGCGATAAAAAGCTTCACCTATCATGCCTCCTCCAGGGTATGTACCTGATATCTCCACTCAATCAACTCCTGCAGGAGCCTGTTTATTACTGCAAAGCTCTCCTTCAACATCCTTCGCTGGAGATTATTCAGTTTCTCAGGATCTACAAAGTTATCCGGCAGCTCTCCCTTTGAGCGTGCTTTCAGGTGATGGCTTATCCTGAGAAGATTAATAAAGTCATAGGCCTCCCGAACGTCTTTATACAAACTTGATTCAATAAAATTCATATCCTTTAGCAGTTCCAAACGTTCATGAGTATTGGTGGTCGAAATACCCATATCCAGTGCCATGACCCTTGCCGTGTCCACCACAGGAGCCAGACCACGGATTTTCAGATTCAGCTTGTTTTTATGTTCGCCGGACTTCTCCACTACAAACTGCCTTAAAAAGCCCAGAGGAGGACGATTGAATAACCCTATATTTGCAAGGGATCTGAGGAAATGTTTGTTACCTTTGATGGCGTTATACAGGGTGCCCCGAAAATTTTCAAGAAAACCCGTCTCAGCATAAATGGGACGGAAGTCAAAAAAAATCGTTGCCATCCTCAGAGTGAAAGGTTCAGGCTCATTTAACCATCCAAGGAAGGTCTTTTCCCAGTCATCTTCCGACTGACACCAGCGGGGATTCGATGCCATTATACCGCCCGGGCACCTGGGAAAACCGTATTTAACAAGACTTTTAACCACCCTTTCAGAAAACATCAGGAACCACTCTTTCAATTTTTCCTGATCATCTTCCGGTCTTCTCAGAAAGAGAAGGGCATTGTCCTGATCAGTGAGCAGAGTCTGTTCACGCCTGCCTTCGCTGCCAAGTGCCATCCAGGTATATGGTGCAGGAGGAGTGCCAAGTCCTTCTGCTTCCATTTTCTGTTGTGTAAGCTTAATTATTTTTCTGGTGACCCTGTCGTTCAGTTCTGTAACCAGGGCAACCATTCGTTTTACCGACCCACCCTGACGAACAAGCATTTCAAGTACCCGGTCTATCTTGCTGTGCATTCCGATAATATCTTCAATGGTCTGAGATTTTTCAATGTCTCCAATAACACCAACAGGAGAACTGCCGGTCTCCATCTGGAAATCATGATCACTGATAATGCCGGCAAGCCTGTGCTGATCTGCTACAAGAAGGTGGCTGATATTATATCTGCTCATATCCAGAAGGGCGTCGAATGCATAGGCATCCGGAGGAATGGTATACAGGGGATAACTCATTACCGTTTCAACCCTGGTATCCATGCTAAGACCTTCTGCAATTATCTTTGAACGGAGATCACTGTCAGTAACAATGCCTAAAGGCTGCCCGGAGCTTTCCGTAACCACGATAGAGCTTACCTTTCTTTCGGTCATTTTCCGGGCAATGTTGCGAATGGTATCATCAGTAGTGCAGGTCAGCACATCAGTAAACATGAGATCGGACACGCGCTTGCCGATCAGGAACATATCCAGATTAATAGTATTAATATCCTGCGAACGGTGATGTGCTGATTCCGCAAATTTATGGGCAGCCCTTATACTTCTGGCAAGAGAATAGCTGAAGTATTCATTGAAGTCCGGATTCCTTGCGACAATGTCTTTAAAGACATCAGCAGGCAGAAGATATGCAATCATATCTTCGTCAGCAGAAATATCGAAGACTGATTTTTTAGAATCAAGCACATTCGTCGCTCCGAAGGTCTCGCCCTCTCCAAGTACATCTACAAGGATATCTTCTTTTGACTCATCGGAGATTGATATTCTCGCTGATCCTACACAGATAATATGCAGGCAGGATGGCTCGTCACCACGACTAATGATCATTTGTCCTCTCGGATAGTATGCAATCTCCATCTGAGAGACCATTTGATGTAATTCATCCTCATTTATGGAGTCAAACGGTTCTACTGTTCGCATGAATTCAAGAATGCGCGGCAAGGGATATTTGTTCATAGTATTTGCGCTGAAAGTTTTTTTTGTAAGAATAATAAGTAATCAACAAATTATAGTCAAGAAAACAGCATAATTCTTAATTATTTCATCAAAAGTGGCATAATCGGAATATCGGAATGAAAATTCTGTTTTTCTTTTCCCTTGACACAGGAACATCTTTATTTCTATCCTTTCAATCAAAAATTCTATCCATATTTATTTTTCATAACAGGTCATATTGGTTCCATAAAAAGGGCAATCGTGAAGTTCAAGGGATTTCATACGTATATTCGAAAGCTTCATCTGGTAATAACCTTCCTGGCCCTTCTAACCCTTTTTCTTGTACTCCAGACACTTATTCTCGCCCATGAACACAGACAGAGCATGATGGGAAATGTCCTTGATCAGTTTTACAAGGAGCATATCAACGTAGCCCGTCAAACCGCTGCTGGCATAGAGAAGTTTTTTGAAGATATTCTTAGAGATCTTGAACTGTTGAGCAGTTATCCAATAGTAAGGAAGGGACATGAACATGAAGTTCAGGACCTGCTAAAACAATTTTATAAAAAGAATCAAGGCGATGTAATCCATTTCTTTCGACTCGACGCATCCGGCACAATGACCGATATCTTTCCCCGCAGTGCAGCAGATGGAGAAAGTTTTGCATACAGGACCTACTATAAGGAAACTAAAAAGACATTAAAGCCATATGTAAGCAAATTTATACAGGTAAGAGAAAAATACTGGACCCTTGTCCTGTCATATCCCATCAAGGCTGAATATCCATCCGGCAGTGGCAAACAGATTTATAATGGGCTTGTAGCAGCTACTGTGAGCGTGGATGAGATCCGAAAACGGTTCATAGATCCAATAACACTTGCAAGGACAGGATATGGCTGGGTTATCGACAGTGAAGGTACATTCATAATCCACCCCACCTCCCCCGAGCTGATTGGGAAAAATATTTCTTCACTGGTCAGTGAGGATGAAAAAAAGAATATAGACAATATGGTTTCGCGGATGACAAAAGGCGAAACCGGTATAGGACAGTACACCTATAACAGAGTTAACAAATACGTAGCGTTCAGCCCCTTTAAACTGGGCGACAAGACATGTACAGTGGCTGTCTGTGCTCCTGTTGAAGAGGTCAGGCAATTTATGCAGAGTACCTTTGACAAGGAACGCATTCTGTTGCTTTTTGTTGTAATAGCCCTCATTGGAGGCGGTCTGACCGTCATGTTCCTGGTCCGCAGGATCTATACGATTCGCATGGAAGAAAAATCACGAAGCCGTTTGATGGAGATATTCCAGTCAATGAATGACGGCGTCTGTATAGTGGATCCCAATTATCAAGTGGAGGCAGTAAACCCTGCTCTCGGAGCCCTCCTGAAAAAAGACGAAAATATGGCAATAGGCCGTCCATGCCACGTTGTTTTTATGGACAAAGCAACACCGTGCCAGGAATGTCCCATAGAAGAGACATGGAACCGTGGTGGACCCACTCATAAGCCGAAACAATTAACCCCTTTTCCAAACAGGACATTCTCTGCAGATGTGTATACCCTGCCCCTTTCCCGACACCAGGAAGAACGGCCCCATGTGCTCTGCTACATAAAGGACCTGACCAAAGAGGCAGTTCTCAAGCATAAGCTTACTCAGTCAAAAAAACTTGCTACAGTGGGAGAGATGGCTGCCGGAATTGCCCATGAGATGAGGAATCCCCTGATATCCATTCGTTCTGCAAGCGAGATGCTTATGGACAGCCCAAATCATAATGATGAGGAGCGCACCCTTGCAAGGGTTGTCAATAAAGAGGCAGGACGCCTGGAAAAGGTTATAAGAGAATTCCTATTATATGCTCAGCCTCCGAAACTGAAAAAGAAAAAGGTGCAGGTTAATGATATAATAGATGATATACTTCAGGATCTTCGAAGAAGAGCAGATTATATCTCACTTAATATTGAGACTGATCTTTCACCGGATATGCCGGAGGCATATCTGGACGGCCACAAGATCACTCAGGTCTTATGGAACCTCGTTCAAAACGCCAGAGATTCAATAAAGGGCAAGGGAACACTGCGTATCAGCACACGGTGTGAAATTACACGAGGCAAGGATCCCCTGAAATACCTTTTTCTTGTCGTTGAAGATAATGGAGAGGGGTTTGACGAAACTCTCAGCCAGGATATATTCAAGCCCTTCTTTACTACGAAGCGTGAAGGCCTGGGCATGGGGCTGGCTCTTGTTCAACAGGTTGTTGAGGCCCATGAGGGGGATATTTATGTGGAAAGCGTACAGGGCAAAGGCTCCAAATTTTCAATACGCCTTCCCCTGGTTTCATGATAACAGAAAATGATATGATACAAATCCTACTCATTGACGACCAGGAATCAGTTCTCACCAGCCTGTCCATCCTTTTAAAACGGCATGGTTATCATGTTGATTGCGGAAGAAATTTATCTGATGCAAAGAAATTTTTAAACAGGAAATCCTTTGATCTGATTATTACTGATTTACGCATGGGAAATCCCCTTGAAGGCATGCAGGTATTGCAGGTTGCTCTTGAAATGAATCCCACCGTACCTGTAATAATCATGACCGGATATGCAACAATAGAAAACGCCGTAGAGGCAATGAAACTGGGGGCATATGATTATATTACAAAAGGTTTTACAAATAAGGAATTCATAGAAAAGGTTTCGTCTGCCCTGAGCCTTAAAAAAACAGATTTAAGGCCGGAAACATCCGATATGGAAAGGCCAAAGGGATTCGATGATATCATAGGAAAAAGCCCGGAAATCATGCGTGTCCTGAGACTTGTAGAAAAAGTGGCCCCTTCCGACAGCTCGGTACTCATACAGGGTGAATCAGGAACCGGCAAAGAGCTTATTGCAAAGGCTATCCACAGACTCAGCAATAGAAAACATCAATCCTTTGTGGCTGTAAACTGCGCTGCATTTACAGAAACCCTGCTTGAGACTGAGCTGTTCGGCCATGTCAAAGGAAGCTTCACAGGTGCTGAAAAAGATAAACGCGGTCTTTTTCTTGCGGCTGATAAAGGCACTTTATTCCTTGATGAGGTAAGCGAGATGCCTTTATCCATGCAGATAAAACTGTTGAGAGTCCTTCAGGAACATGTCATCAGGCCTGTTGGCAGCACGGACTCCATACCTGTTGATGTGCGAATAATATCATCAACTAATCGGGATCTTTCAAAAGAAATATTCGAGGGTAATTTCAGGGAAGATCTTTTTTTCCGTCTGTGTGTGGTACCTGTTCATTTACCTTCATTAAGAGAAAGAAAAGAAGACATCCCTGTTCTTGCAAAGCACTTTATAAATATACTTGGAAAAAAACAGAATAAAATGCCTCTTATCCTGGAGTCTGAAGTACTAAAAGTACTTTCCAACCAGACCTGGAGGGGAAATATACGTGAGTTGCAGAATTTCCTGGAGCGACTTGTCCTGTTAGCAGATAATACTGTTGTAAGTGTCAATGACGTACTAAGATTTCTGCCTTCTGAATCACCTGGGGATTTGACGCCCTCAGGGAGCCTCGCTGAAAAAGAAAGAGATCATATCCTCCGTGTACTTGAGGAAAACCAATGGAACCAGAGCCTGGCCGCTCGCAGCCTTGGTATAGGCCGCACAACCCTCTGGAGAAAAATGAAGACCTATGGAATAACTCCCGAATGATAAAACTTCTATTAGTGTACCATTTATTGCAACTGGCCTTCCTGTTTAATTCTGAAACATCTATTTCATATCGAAACACAATGATGAGACACTTCTGTCCAGATGCTCAATATAAATTCAGCGAATAATTTATAACATTCTGAACTAACTTCTATATTTATAAAGATGTGCCCTGGGCATATTAATTGCATAAAGCATAAGTGATTTATATCAACAGGTGAGATCAATCTCATCAAAAGCGTCACTTGAGAAGGCTCAGAGTATTGAACAGATCGATAATGCGATGGCGGAGATGGAAATGGCGGTCCAGCAGAATGCTGCAAATGCTGAGCAATCTGCATCTGCGTCTGACAATATGACTGCACAGGAGGAATAGATGAAGAATAACGTAAATGAGCAGGTTTTTAAAGTTAAAGGGAACGATGCTGCCGTTTCTCAACCAAAAGCAAAACCGGCGATAAGCCATGGTCATGAAGTCTCTTCTGCTGAGGTAAAATATCACTGGGAGATGATGATTTACAGGAATTTCAGTTATTTTTTAAAATATAATTATCAATAAAGGAGGCAGTAACCATGTTTGGTCTTGAAGATTGGTCAATTATTTTGGCTTATTTACTTTCCGCTTTGAGTGCAGTTCTCTGCATTGTTTACGGAGCTATAAACTGGAACAAGGATTAATAAGAAAGTATTAATTTCGATCCAGGGAACAGGACTCAATGGAGTATATAGAGGATTGAAACCAGGAGGACAGTAGTATGAATTATACCCTTTTGAATTTTATTATTTTGATATACATAGGATTAATAGCGCTCATGGGTTATCTGGGTTACAGAAGAACTCAGTCTGCAGGGGACTATATTGTTGCAGGAGGAGATGTGAATCCTTTTGTGATGGCACTTTCATATGGTGCCGCCTTTATAAGCACATCGGCAATCATTGGTTTTGGGGGTGCCGCAGGCGCCTTCGGCATGGGACTGCTATGGCTTACTTTTTTTACTATATTTGTAGGTGTATTCATAGCCTTTGTATTTTTTGGAAAGCGTACCCGCACAATGGGCAATAATCTGGGTGCAATGACCTTTCCTGAACTGATGGCAAAACGCTATCAGTCGTCTTTTATACACATCTTCTGCGGTGCACTAATCTTTGTATTTATGCCGCTTTATGCCGGAGCAGTGCTTATCGGGGCGGCAAGATTCCTTGAAACAGCTCTCAACATGAATTACCTGACGGCGCTTATAGTATTTACTGTACTTATAGCTATCTATGTAACTACAGGCGGTATAAAGGGAGTAATGTATTCGGATGCTTTGCAGGGAAGTATTATGTTCCTGGGCATGGCATTCCTCTTAATATATACATATAATAAACTTGGCGGAATTGCAGAGGCACATACTGCATTGTCGGGAATGGAATCCCTGATACCTCAGAAACTTAAGGCCATTGGCCACCAGGGATGGACACGCATGCCCGTGTTCGGTTCAAAATTATGGTGGGTACTTATAAGCACTCTGGTGATGGGTGTGGGTATCGGCACTCTGGCTCAACCTCAGCTTGCAGTAAAATTCATGACTGTTAAAAGTGGAAGATCTCTTAACCGTGCCTGTCTGGTAGGCGGTGTATTCATATTTGCCATGACAGGCGTTGCTTTTCTGGTAGGTGCACTTTCAAATGTACATTTTTTCAATACCGAGGCTAAAATTGCTGTTGCAGCGGCAGGGGGAAATATGGACACAATCATTCCCCTGTTTATAACCACTGCAATGCCGCAATGGTTTTCCTATGTATTCATGGTGACCCTTCTTGCGGCAGGTGTTTCCACTCTGTCGAACCTTTTTCACGCCATGGGTACCGCCCTGGGAAAAGATCTGTATGAACAGACCGCGGGCAAGAGAAAAGGCGCTTCAAAGCATACCATACTCTTTGTCAGGGTAGGTATTGTAGTCGGTATTCTTGTAAGTCTTTTCCTTGGTTACCAGTTGCCCATAAGCATCATAGCGAGGGCCACAGCCATGTTTTTCGGAATTGCGGCGGCTGCTTTTCTTCCCATGTACATGCTGGGCATCTACTGGAGGGGGACAACGCGTGCAGGAGCCATTGCAGGGATGGTCACCGGGACATTCTCGGCACTTTTCTGGCTGGTTTTTATAAAGGCAGCAGAAGCGGGGCCACTGGGAATATGCAATGCAATCTTTGGGAAACCCTTCCTGATTGAAACACATCCATGGCCTGTTGTAGATCCCATTTTAATCGGCCTGCCGGTATCTCTAATAGTCACCATACTGGTAAGTCTGTTTACCAGAAGGTCTGAACAATCTCATATAGATCATTGTTTTGAAGGAATTTAGAATCCACTACTTTTTGGAATGGTTGTAGACAGAAAAGGACCCCGGCAATGCCGGGGTTCACTACCTAAGTGAGACCTGAATAAAGGAGGTTCGATTATCAAAGGTCATAAATCTTTTCATCTACCCTGGGCGGCTGATATTTTTTGGTTCGACCGGGGCGTTGCTTGAACCCGAACGATTCCTCATCATCAATTAAATCTCCAATTTCCGCTTCAATCTTTTCAGGATCCTCCCCCGCTTCCATTCTTGCAATAGCCTCTTCCATGCCGGGCCCCAGGTCCATACCAGTCATATCCTTTAATTTGCGCATAAAGCCTGCAGCCTGTCTGGGATCATTTTCATCCATATGCTCAGCTTCTTTTGAGAGTAGCTTGATCGCTGCTTCCATTTTATCTTCATCAAGGCCATCAATAGAGCCGGCATCGCCATTTTCCTTTTTGTGAGACATCATAAAAATGGACATTTGCTTTTCCAGTATGATTTCTTTACATTGAGGGCATAATGGCTTTTTTTCTGTATTTATAGAAGCGGAAAAAAAGCTGAAGACGGTATTGCATTTCTTGCAATAAAATTCATAGATCGGCATTGCATCCTCCCTTTGCAGGGCATTGTGAGACCTTTATAAAGGTCTCATTGTTTTTCTCCGAAAAGGGGCATAATAATCTGATTAGATATTTTATGCTGAATTTCCGTTTGTTTACAGGAAAAAACGATCTTTCATGATTCTATGGATATTATATTTTGAGCTGGATCTACCACTTATAAATTGAAATACAAAAGGAAGACCTGATAGTCAATTAATTTTAAAGGCTCCGCTGTTTATCAGGGATGACTTCAACTGATAACAGGGGTGTGTTCAGTGGGATCAATATAATTATGGCTTGTCTTTTTTAATGAGGTTGGTATACTTCAAAACAATAATTAGCGTTTACCTCAGCCCTGTAACATGGGGGCAAAAATTGTTTTTGCTGTGCATTTTCAGATTTAGAAGAGGATGACATTCAGTCATGAAGACAGAGATTGGGATTATCTCTGATACACACCTGCATCAGGTGACGGACAAATTCAGGGATATATATGATAAATATCTCTCAGATAAGGATTTAATATTTCATGCTGGAGATATGGTTTCAATAGATATTGCAGAATTTCTGAAGAACAATAACTTTCACGGTGTCCACGGGAATATGGATCCTTTTGAATTAAAAATGCTTCTTCCCGGCAAAAAAATTATAAAAATTGGAAAGTTTCGAATAGGGCTTATTCACGGATGGGGATCTGCTGAAGGACTTGAGGAAAGAATCCGGGGTAAATTCAAAGAGGTCGATGTCATTGTTTATGGCCATTCTCATAAAGCTGCTAAATTCTATAAAGACGGTATTCTTTTTTTTAACCCGGGCACAGCTACAGGGTTTAGTTCCTCCCGGGCCAATACAATAGGTTTAATGGAGATAAGCGATACTGTTCACTGCAATATTATTGAGGTCTGAGGGCGTTTTATGGAAGTGATCTGGGCACCATGGCGGATGGAATATATAGTTTCAGATCAAAAAGCTGACAAATGTATTTTTTGTCCTGGAGAAAGCAGGGATAACGATGAGGAAAGACTAATACTTTTTGTCGGTCAATATACTATGATTATGATGAATCGTTTTCCATATATTAACGGGCATCTTCTGGTTTCACCCGTTAGACATGTTTCTGATCTATCTGCGCTTTCCCGTAAAGAAACCTTTGATCTTCTTGATATGGTCAGCAAATCTGTTAAAGTTCTGAAAAAGGTAATGAGTCCGGAAGGTTTTAATATAGGTTTAAACCTTGGCAGGGTTGCCGGCGCAGGAATTGATTCACACATCCATTTTCACATAGTGCCTCGTTGGGGAGGTGATACTAACTATATGAGTGTCCTGGCAGAAGTCAGAGTTATTCCTGAGCATATTAAAAATACTTATAATAAGCTCATGCCGCATTTTAAAGAATTTAACAATATTTCTGGAGGTGACGCATGAAACATTTAAAAGTGATATTGATTATTCTATTTATTTTGCTTGTTGTTATCATTGCTGTTCAGAACTATGCACCCATGTCAACTACAGTCAAATTCAGGATAAACCTGGTTTTCTTCAATTATGAAACTCCTCAAATGTCTTTATATCTTGTCTCCATTATTTCTTTTCTTATAGGTGTCCTGTTTGCAGGATTAGCCGGAATTGCCGAGCGATTTCAGCTTAAAAGACAGATCAAACTTCTGACAAAGGATACGAAAGAAAAAGACAAGGAGTTAAACTCGTTAAGAAATCTGCCTGTAACTTCTGAAGATCTTACTCCTAACCATTTTTCTGATGTTTAGGTGCCTGCAGGGATATAAGACTAAACGCGGGCGCCGGGATATCCCGGTATGATTTTCGGCAAACCCTGAACAAAGGAGATATTTCATGTGGGAACCGCTCTGGCAGTTATTCCTCGAGCCAAATAACCAGCGGCTTTTATTTGCCGTTATCTTTTCCTTTGTCCTTGGTTTTATATTCGGATGGTTTTTATGGCGTAAAAAAAGAGGGGATAATAAAGACATTACAAATAAAAAGGATAAATCATTTTTCAAAGGTATCCAATATATACTTTCAAATGATCATGATCATGCAATAGAAGAGCTTACCAAATCCATCCAGATCGACTCCGAAACAATAGAAACCTATGTGGCCCTTGGCAACCTGTATCGCTCAAAGGGTGATATAGAAAGAGCCATTCGGATACGCCAGAGTGTTATTCTCCGGCCAAGTCTTGATGAGCAGATAAAGGTCCGGGCACTTTTCGACCTTGCACTTGACTACCGAAAAGGAGGTTTCCTGGATAGGGCACTTGATACATTTCTCAAGGTGGCCGAGCAGCAGCCTTCAAATGTGGAAAATCTGAAGGAAATTGAAAAGATTTACGAAGAGTTGAAGGATTGGGAACACGCCTTTCAAACACGGCAGAGGATTGCGCGATTAATTAAGGACGATCACAGTCATATACTTGCTCATCATCTGGTAGAGCTGGGAAAAGTATTTCAGCAGGAAGGAGAGACTGGCAGGGCAATATCTCTTTTTAATAAAGCCATATCGACGCATAAAGAATGTGTTGATGCCTACCTGCACCTGGGAGATGCTTACTTCAGTAAAAAACAATATGCCAAGGCTGTTTCGACATGGGAAAATATTTCAAAGGTATCTCCCCGGTTCACCTTTCTTGCCTACGGGCGGCTTGAAGGGGCTTATGCAAGCATGGATAATTTGAAGCCGGTTGAGGATTTCCTTAAATCATGTGCCGGGACGACATCAGATGCCTTTACTCATGTGGCATTGGCACGCTATCTCAAAAATAAAAATGATATTGAAGGTGCACTTGGAGAAATACAAAGCGCCCTTGAAATTGCCCCTCTTTTTTGGGAAGCAAGGAAACTTAAAGGAGAGATTATCCTTGAATATGGCATGGATAAGGAAGCCCTGGATGATTATGCAGACCTTATTAGGCAGTTGAACATGCCATACCTGAGATTCCAGTGCTCAGAATGCGGTTTTGAACCAAAGGAGCTTCAATGGCAATGCAGGCAGTGTAAAAAGTGGGATACGATACATCTGCTGGATTCAAGTGTGCCTCATAATTAATATGACCTTATTAACTCCAATGCTCAAGCAATATTTAAGTATCAAAAATCAGTATCCTGACTCCATCCTGTTTTTCCGCATGGGCGATTTTTATGAGATGTTTTTTGAGGATGCCCGTGTGGGTTCCAGAATCCTCGGTATTACCTTGACCTCCAGGGGCACATATCAGGGTAAAAAAATCCCAATGTGCGGAATACCTCATCATGCTTCCAAGTCATATATAGGCAAGCTCGTTAACAGTGGAAAAAAGGTTGCAATATGCGAACAAACCGAAGATCCGAAATCAAGCAAGGGGATTGTAAAAAGAGAAGTGATGAGAGTAGTTACCCCGGGCTCGATAATCGACGAAGGAGATGTGGACGACAGGAGCAATCTATATGTTGCAGCAGTTTTCGGAAGATCCGGCGATAATGTTTCTCAAAATGAACCAGATGGTGGTGATAAATTTGGCATCGCTCATGCGGATTTATCTACAGGCGAGTTCAGACTTACAGAAGTGGCTTCATGGAATGAACTTCTGGATGAATTGGGAAGAATAAATCCGGCTGAACTCCTGATTCCTGAAGGCAGCCATTTATCCGGACGGGATGATTTATCCAGATATAATCCGGAATTTATTACAAAGGTTTCATTTGATCCTTCATGTGCTGAAGTCATTTTAAAAAGTCAATTCGGCGTAAAGTCCCTGGCTGGATTCGGGTGTCAGGATATGCAGCAGGGAATCGTAGCTGCTGCTGCCGTTGTCCAGTATCTGCAGGATACCCAGAAAGGTTTCCCCGCGCATATAAAGGAGGTACTCAGTTATCATACCGGAGATTACATGTTTCTGGATGAGTCAACCTGTTCACATCTCGAACTGTTGAAAACCATGCGCCGGCAATCCATACAGGGGTCATTGCTGCAAATCATAGACAGGACTGTGACTCCAATGGGCGGCCGTCTAATGAAAAAGCGAATCAGCTATCCGCTTATCAATCTTGATATTATTAAAAAACGTTTGGCCGCAGTAGCCTGTTTAAAAGATGGTATCATAATTCGTGAAAAAATAAGGGGCTCACTTAAGGAAATATATGACCTTGAGCGGCTGAACGGCCGCATTGCTCTCAATAGAGCAAATGCAAGAGACCTTCTGGCTCTCAAGTATTCAATACTTAAACTGCCTTCGATTAAAGACTGTCTGGATGGTCTGCCAAGTATGCTTTTATCTGAAATTGGTGCAAGTCTGGATACACTCACGGACATTGCTGATTTGATAAACAATGCCATTCATGAAGAACCTCCGGTGTCTGTCAGGGAGGGTGGTATCATTAAGCAGGGATATAATGATGATTTAGACAGGCTTGTCAGTCTTAGCCGCGACGGTAAGAGCTGGATCACCAAATTTGCTGCTTCCGAACAACAAAGAACTGGAATATCAAGCCTAAAGGTCGGATTTAACAGGGTTTTTGGGTATTATATTGAAATTTCCAAGGCCAATCTGCATCTTACACCGTCAGATTATATCAGGAAGCAGACAATGGTTAATGCTGAGCGTTTTATCACTGAATCATTGAAGGATATGGAAGAGCAAATTCTCAGTGCTGAAGAAAGGCGTATTGAACTGGAATTCAAGATTTTCGATGAGATAAGATCGGAAATTGCACTAAAAAATCAACGAATTAAAGCGACAGCAGAACTTATAGCAGAAATTGATCTCCTTTCCGGTCTTGCAGAGACTGCTGAAATTAATAATTATGTATGCCCTGAGGTTAATGACGGGACGAACATTGATATTATTGATGGGCGTCATCCGGTTATAGAACAGACCGTCAAAGAAGAAGAGTTTGTTCCGAATGATATTCACCTGGACTCAACAGATCAGCAGGTTTTAATTATTACCGGTCCCAATATGGCCGGAAAATCCACTATTCTCAGGCAATGCGCCCTGACTATTCTAATGGCACAGATGGGAAGCTTTGTCCCCGCTTCAAAAGCGGTAATTGGCATTGTGGATCGTATTTTTACCAGGGTTGGAGCATCAGATGACCTGGGTAAAGGTCATAGTACCTTTATGGTGGAAATGAATGAAACAGCAAATATTCTTAGATATGCCACGCCCAGAAGCCTGGTGATTCTGGATGAAATAGGAAGAGGCACCAGTACATATGATGGTTTAAGTATCGCCTGGGCCGTTGCAGAGGCATTGCACGACAGGGATAATCTTGGCGTGCGGACGCTTTTTGCTACTCATTATCATGAATTGACGGAGCTGGTTACTACAAAACAAAGGGTAAAAAATTTTAATATTGCGGTCAGAGAATGGAATGATAGTATTATTTTTTTAAGAAATTTAATACCAGGGGGAACCAGTCGCAGTTATGGAATTCAGGTTGCCCGGATCGCCGGCCTGCCGGAAAATGTTTTAAAAAGGGCTGATGAAATACTTAATAATCTTCAGGGTTCCGAACTGGATAACGGCGGGATTCCAAGACTGGCGCATTCATGTGAAACAGAGAATGAAAGTGATATCCTTCAGCTTAACCTGTTTGGTTCACATGATCATGAACTGAGAGAACGGATTTTGGGGCTTAATATTGCTGAAATGACTCCTTTGGAGGCATTGATTGAAATTGATAAGTTAAAAGAATATGTATCTAATAAGAAATGATTGCGGGGATGCCAAGGCGCTTGAAACAAAGGTATGAGTTTCTTTAAAATTGTGCCTTGATCCGCCAGCCAGCCAACCAGCCAACCAGCCAACCAGCCAACCAGCCAAAGGCTGGTAAAAGGCTGGTAAAAGGCTGGTAAAAGGCTGGTAAAAGGCAGACAAGTCCCAGCGCCCCTTGGGGCGTTCAATACTTTTCAAGATACCCGGTTGTACGTGGCGGGATAGTTTATTATAAAATGGGCTTTACAGTGATCTGTAACCCTTAACTTGTAGTAATATCATAAAAAAGTTGAAAATGAATCTCAAATTTCATCAAGTTTTACTGTTTATTCTGCTGGCATTCTTGTTTACGAATAATTTTGAAGCTATTGCAAAAACCCCTGAGAGCCCCTCCCTAATGCTTCAGAAGGCTGACCAGTGCCGCAGGTCCCTCTATAGTTCAGCCAAGAAAAAAAAATATCGTCACAACTGGCTAAAATGCATAAACAGGTATGAAAGGCTTATAAATGCTTTTCCAGGCAGTGACCAGGCGGTTTGGGGCATATACCACAGCGCCCGACTTTACACAGGTCTTTATACCTATTCCGGCAGGTCAAAAGACCTTGATGAAGCAATCTCTCTTTACAGCAGTATAATCAATGGATACAAGGAACATCGTCTGGCGGATGATGCCCAGTATTGCATCGGTGAAATCTACTATGAATACAAGAAAGACCCAATGCACGCCTATGTAGAATTTCTAAAGGTGGATATAAAATTCCCTTCAGGAGATATGAGACAAAAGTCAAAAGAAATGCTTGACAAAATAGCCGTTTCTCTCAGTAAACAGGATGATCCATCAGGCCCAACCCAATCTGGTAATTCAAATTCTGGCAGATCTGCAGTGGAGGAGATCCGCTATTGGTCAACACCCAGTTACACGAGGGTAGTAGTTGATCTGCAGGGCCCGGTCAAGTATGAACATCATCTTCTCAAGGCAGATCCGGATTTGAAAAAACCCCGAAGGCTCTATCTTGATCTTAAAAATGCTATTGTCAATTCAAAATCCAGGGAGCCAATAATTATTAAAGATGGTCTGCTGCAAAGGGCAAGGGCCGGTCAGTACACAAAGGACACGGTACGCGTGGTTCTGGATATAGAAGGCATTGAAGGATATAAGGTTTTCCATCTTTACGATCCCTTCAGGATAGTTGTGGATGTGATGAAGGTGGAAAAAGAAGATACACCAGAAAAGGACGTTGCCATTTCGAGGCCCAGGGGGATTAGAAAGGGAATAAGGAAGGCCGACATTCCTGATGACAAGGTCTCACTTGCCAGACAACTTGGTTTGAATGTTAAAAAAGTTGTTATTGATCCTGGTCATGGAGGAAAAGACCCGGGCTGTAATGCCGTTAAAGGTCTTAAAGAAAAGGATATTGTCCTCAGCATAGCAAAACTTCTTGCAAAAGAGATAGAGGAACAGATCGGTTGTGACGTTGAGTTAACAAGAGATAAGGATATATTTATACCTCTGGAAAGAAGGACAGCAATTGCCAATATGGAAAAGGCCGACCTGTTTATATCTTTGCATGTCAACGGACACAGGAGCAAGTCAATCCATGGCCTGGAGACCTATTTCCTAAATATAGCAACGGACAAAAATTCCGTAATGGTTGCTGCAAGGGAAAATGCAACCTCGGAAAAAAACATAAGTGACCTGCAGACAATATTAAACGATCTCATGTTGAACACAAAGATAAATGAATCAAGCCGACTGGCTCATCAGGTTCAGATTGGCATGACCTCAGAAGTTAAGTCAAAATACAGAAATGTCAAAGACTTAGGGGTAAAACAGGCTCCTTTCTATGTGCTGATAGGGGCTCAGATGCCGGCAGTACTGGTGGAGGTTGGTTTTCTAACCAACTACACGGAGCGTAAAAGACTGGTCAGCAACACTTACCAGAAGACCGTGGCTGAAGGTATCTGTTCAGGAATCAAGAAATACATAGAGAGTATTGATCAGGCCTTTAAAGGAGGCTGATTTCAGGCAGAGAACAATATTAATCAGCTCCTGAAAAAGGCTCAACTTTAATGCCTGGCCTTAGTCCGTTGTCTTAAATATGCATCTATGAATATGTCAATACCCCCGTCCATGACCCTGTCAACATTGCCAGCCTCTGTATTTGTTCTGTGGTCCTTTACCATTCTGTAGGGATTAAATACATACGACCTTATCTGTCTTCCCCATGCTATTTCATCCTGAGAATCATGCATTTCCTGTTTTTTTTGATCCAGCTTACCTTTTTCAAGTTCATACAGTTTGGACTTGAGGACCTTCATCGCCATATCCTTATTGCGATGCTGAGATTTTTCATTCTGACACTGAACAACGATCCCGGTTGGGAAATGGGTAATTCTAATGGCCGAGCTTGTTTTATTCACATGCTGACCTCCTGGCCCGCTGGCCCTGAAAGTGTCTATACGAAGGTCCTTTTCATCAATTTCTATCTGAATATCCGTATCCACTTCAGGAAGTACGGAGACAGAAGCAAAAGAAGTATGTCTTCTTCCTGTCGCATCAAAAGGAGATATTCTGACCATCCGGTGCACGCCATGTTCTGATTTCAGGTATCCGTAGGCATATTGTCCAATGACATTAAAAGTGACATTTTTTATGCCAGCCTCGTCTCCGGGGAGGTAATCAATAACCTGAACCTCCATCCCCTTTTCTTCGCTCCACCGTGTAAACATCCTGAAGAGCATTTCAACCCAATCCTGAGCTTCTGTTCCTCCTGCCCCTGCATTTATTGCTATAATAGCATTTCGTCTGTCATCAGGTCCACCGAGCAAAGACAACAGCTCAAGTTCATCAATTTTAACCTGAAGATGAGCTATGTCATCCCTGACCTGTTTCAAAGTGGAATCATCATTCTCCTCAATGGCCATCTCATACAATAGTCTTGCATCTTCGTATTGCTGGTAAAATGACCTCCATTTATCCAGATTTTCCTGCATCAGGGCCCTTTGCTGGCTTAATTGAGATATTTCTTCCTGATCCTTTTTCCAGAACTCGGCAGATGACATTATTTTTTCAATATTTTCGACCTCTACCTGCTGTTTATCCAAGTCAAAGATGACCTCTTAATTCCTGCAGCTGAATCTTAATACCTTCAATGTTCTCAATTAATTCTTCGTACATTTTGACCCTCCTGTTAATCTATTTTACCAGCAGATTCAAATAATCTCTAATTCAAATATGTGTAGTTACATTTTTTCAAGATTTTTTTCAATCATTATAAAAAAGCCCATACGGGCTTTTTAGTTATTATCAGTATTGCAGTATTCATTCGTATTATTACTCCGGCAATAATATATGTCAATGTTGTCCCAGCCAGGGGCTGATAAACCAGCGAAAACACAGGCTGGTAAAATTTCGAGCCCCGAATCAAGTCCGGGGCAGGCTTATCAAGTCCGGCATGACGATTGATGTTTTTAATCTCTTCGGGTTGAATCTGCCGGAGGCAGACAAGCCCGCCATAAACACGGCGGACAAGTATCCCCGAAGCTTGCTTCGTCTTGTCATCCCGGACTTGATCCGGGATCCAGTCAAGCATGTTTCTGGATTCCGGCTGGAGTTTATCCCGAACTTGATTCGGGGCCGGAATGACGTTTGATACCCCGTAGCTTGCTGCGGGGTAGTTCATTCGCCGGAGTAATATATGCTGATAATAGACTAACCTTTAGTTTTTTGTTTTTGGCGAATGGCAAGAATAATCTTTAGAAGAGATATTACCAGAAAAGCAACAGCAAAAACATCACCAGTCCTGGCGTACCACGTTATTTGGGCAGGCACTATTTTAACTCCGGCCTTTAATACCTCTTCCCTGAAAAGGGCACTTCTTTCAATGATCTCGCCATGAGGGCTGATGAAGGCGCTGAAACCGGTATTTGCAGCTCGTATCAATGGCATCCTGTTTTCTACAGCACGTAATACAGCCATGCTTAAATGCTGATACGGCGCACTCGTCTTTCCGAACCAGGCATCATTTGTGAGGTTAATCAGCATATCTGCGCCCTTTCTTGAATAACTTCGCGCCATATCCGGAAAAATAGCCTCGAAGCATATCAGAATACCAAGAGACAAATCATTATGTCTGAGGGGACTCATGTCTTTTTTCCCTGGCTGGAAATCTCCAGCAGCCGGAACCAGTCTATCTACGAAGAAAAGGATATCCTTGTATGGAACATATTCTCCAAAGGGGACCAGGTGTACTTTGTCATAATACTTGAATGAATATTCATCAGGCGAAATAAGATAAGCCCGGTTGAAATAATTTTTTCTTCCGTTAATCCGTTTATAAGCAGGGCTGCCCACGATAAAGGAAGAACCGGATTTTACTGCCAGGGAATGCAAATCCTGCGAAAAATCCCTGTTATTCTGGATAAAGAAGGGCAGCGATGTTTCAGGCCATACAACCAGATCGGGCCTGAAATCATGGATTGCCTTCAATGTGAGCCTTTTATATGTTGCAACAGTGCCAGCCTGGTAAGCCGGGTCCCATTTTACAGACTGATCAATGTTCCCCTGAACAATCACAGCCGCTATATTTTTATCAGTATCGTTTTCCGACTGTCTCTTTGACAGTTCACAGTGACCGTATATTAATGTTGCGGCAGTTAAAAGCCCTGCAAAAACCATTTCATATATAACTATTGAAATACCCCAGTTGCGTCTTTGAAAAAGGAGGTCATAAAGAAACACATTAACTGTAACGATCAGAAAAGATATTCCATATACTCCAAACAGATCGGCAACCTGTATAATATGCAGGTTTTCATACTGTGAATATCCAAGTAGACACCATGGAAACCCTGTTAAAAGCATAGCTCTCAGGTATTCAAGGCTTATCCATAATGCACTTATGAAGAGTATCCTGAATCGGGAACCCTTTATAAGCACCGAGAGGCAGGAAAAAAATGCCGGATACAAAGCCAAATAAAGGCATAATAAAACAAAAACACTAAAACTTACGAATGGATTCAGGCCGCCATATCGACCTACGACCACTACAATCCAGTAAATCAGGCTAAGATAATGAGACAGGCCGGCTATATATCCCAGCTTTAATGCTTTTAAAGGGGATTCATTTTCAATGCTTTTAAGGAGCGGTACCAGGGCCAACCAGGCAAAAAGGGACAGTCTTCCAGGAGGAAAAGAGGCTGTTAACATAACTCCTGAAAGCACTGCGAGTGTTACCTTTCGGGTGTAGCTGCCAATTCCTGACCTTTTCCTGTTAGGAAATCTGTGCCCTCTTAAGTTATGAATGAAATCAAAGCTGATAGTCTTTTTCTTCCTTGAGAGGGGCATTGAAAGCATTACGCGTAATCAGCACCTGGTCGATTTTTCTCTGGTCGGCTTTTTTGATAGTTATTTCAAGATCCTGGAAGTGTATTATATCATTAACCTGCGGTATCTTTCCGAGAAGGTGAATAATAAAACCACCAACAGACTCAAACTCTCCCTCCGGAAATTCAATATCAAAATATTCTTCAAGCTTTTCAATCTCTAAACGGGCATCCACAAGTATGCCTTCATTTTCGATTATTTTCAGAAGCGGTTCTTCATTATCATGCTCATCCAGTATTTCACCGACGATTTCTTCAATGATATCCTCAATCGTGATTATGCCGGCAGTTCCCCCATACTCATCTGTCACAATTGCCAGATGGCTCTTTTTGGCTTTAAGCCCTTTGAGCAATTCGCTTAAATTCTGGGTTTCAGGTACAAAGAATGGCTTTCTGATAATTTCATCAGGAATTTTTGAATCAGGATTTTCGCCCAATAGCTTCAACAGATCCTTTGAATGCAGCAATCCTGCGACTTTATCAATATTCTCTTTATAAATAGGTATTCGGGTGTGGCCGCAATCATTTACCAGCTTAATGACTTCACCTAATGTAGAGTCGGCAGGTGCTGAAGAGATATCCGTGCGCGGAATCATAATAGAATGCGCCTTTGTTTCCTTAAGGTCCAATACACCGTGAACCATTTGTGTTTCTTCATCGCTTATAAGGCCTTTTGCCTGACCTTCATCCATCAGATCATGAATTTCTTCGGCCAGGTCGGAGCTGTTGCCAAGGTGGGTCTTTTTTCTGATCCTGTTTTTAATAAAAGAAAAAAAACCTTGTTCTGAATCGTCTTCCAAGTATGTGTTTGACTCCTGTGTTTTTGGTTCTTTAAAAAAATTAAACTCCGGCAGACTTTGTTTGCCGGGACATCTCAGAGTTTATCTTAAAATTTTTCCTTAAAATCAAACTTTATTTTCATATTTTTTTATTGTCAAGATGAGACCTTTGAAAAATTCACAGCTTTTTCCAGGATCAGGTCGAAAATCCCGTATTCGGAGCGTGGGAAGGCGGATATTTTAACCAGAGAAATAAATTGAGTTTTATAGGGATTTACCCGTATTCGGCGGGTTAATCAACTACCACCCTTATCTGCCTTACATCTACTTCAACACCCATTCCAAGGCAGAGCCTTCTGATCTCCTTTTTCATTTCCTCACCGTTTTCCTTAAAAGAAATTATAACTTCCTCTATATTATTCCGTTTAATAATTTCCTCAAGGTCTTTCAGCCCGCCAAGTACCGGGTACCCTCGAATCCTTCTTCGCTGGACTCCGCGATTATCATCCATAAACCCCACTAAAGCCAGTCCAAGGCCCTGATTAATCTCAATCTCTCTTGCGGCCATCTGGCCGCCTGCCCCTGCCCCGTATATAAGGGTTCTTCTTCCTTTTCTGTTACCCTTCCTTATTCCCTCATCAAGGAGGCGGAAGGAAAGCCTGGACAGTGATACAAGGATCAAAATGCACACCCAGTAAATGACAAAAACGGCGCGTGAAAAACTCTGGAACCGATAGATAAACAGAAGTATCAGCATCGGGATTATTGTACCAAGTGTAACGGCCTTTATATAGCCGATGAGGTCACTTAGGCCTGTACTTGCCCAGACACCGCGATAAATACCGAGGAGATAAAAACAGAGTACCTGGCATGCTATCAGTATAGGCAGGGATTTCAGAAAAAAATCAAGGTTGGGTCCCGGATTACCCTCAAACCGTAAAAGATAGGCCACATAATAGGCCACGGTAATCAACACAAGATCCAGAAGAACTTCAAACAGCCTGCGCCTGTAGGTAATCTCAATCAGGACAGGGGTAATTGCACCGGCACCATTATCGGACAATATGGACTCTTCAGAATACACCTTGACTTTTGCCAGATAGATCCAGAAAAAGATGACAAAAAGGAGATATAAAACAATTAGAACCAGGCTGGTTCCAATTCTCATATGATCAATTGCAAAAGCTATCAAACCTGATATCGCAGCGAACCCGTACAGAACAAGGACAGCCTTTTTCTCGGAAAATCCTATTGCGACCATACGATGTGAAGAATGATCACGACCTCCCTGTGAGATCCGCCGTCGGAACAGCTTCCTCATAATACTTACAAATCCGGTATCCAGTATGGGTATAAAGAGGATAAGTACAGGTATTGCAATAATAGAGAGCAGGTTTATAAAACCGCCTCCCTTGGCATGAACGGGTCCGGCTGACAATGTCAGACAGGCAAGGACAAATCCTGTAAAAAGACTGCCTGCATCTCCCATGAAGATGGAGGCGGGATTAAAGTTGTAGAACAGGAAACCCAGGACAGCGCCAATAAATGACATGCCCATTAAAAGGACCGGTGTGCCAAAGACATTAAAATCAGGATTGAGAGAGACACAAAGGCAAAGAAAAGCACCTGAAATAAATGCTATTCCGGCTGCCAGCCCATCCATGTTGTCCAGAAGATTAAAGGCATTTGTAATACCTACAATCCATAAAATGGAAAGGAACAGATTGACAGTGGGGAAATCAGTCCAGCCAAGACGAAAACCGAAAAACATTAGAACGGAAGTAATTATTATCTGCCCTGCAAGCTTGTGCTGAGGATCTATGTTAAATATATCATCAACGAGACCCAGTCCGAATATACCGGAAGCACATAAAATCATCGGAATATATGGCGAACCGTATACAGACCAATCGGCAATTAAAGCCGCAATAATCCATGAACTTATCATTGAGAGAAATATCGCCACACCGCCTAAAAGGGCCGTCTCTTTGCGATGCCATCTGTTGTCTTTTGGAACGGCAACCTGCCCCCGGGCAAGGGCGAATCTTCTGACCAGGGGCGTCAGGATAAGAGACAGGGTAGCACTGCATAAAAAAACAGATATGTAAAAATATATGTGCATTTGAATCATTGCATACGTGATAAGTTAAAAATTAGTTATCAACAATTGATTATTAACCATTTTCCCTGCGTTTTTTTGCAGTCTTAACGCTTGCACTTATGATTCTGCAAAGCTCGTCGCACTCTTTATGCAGGCCAACACTTTCTTCCATCGGCTCCATTTGGCATCGTATGATGATTTGGAGCCATACTTTGGTTTCATTCAGCTCTTTCAAAACTACCTTTAGTTTGTGCATAAAGTCGTTTGAGCTTTCCGCCGAACGAGCCTCTGCATAATTAGGTGCCGGCGAAGTACCGCTTCGTAATATTTGACCAGCGATATGTCTTCCCGTTCTAGTTTTCGGTAATTTGTCGGCAAGGTAAATAATGCTTACTGCAAAATCAATAAGTCTCTTCTCAATATCATCGCCTTTGGCCATGGTCAATAATCAATAATCAATTTGTAATTTTTAATAGATAATGGCTTTTTAATTAATTCGGCGCCCTTGCCTCAAACCCCCGAGCTCCATCTATCTCTCCACATCTCCCACATTAAAATAGACCACAGCTGATGGCGGTAATCTGCAACACCCGTCAGGTGTTCTTCAATTTTTTTCTCTACTATGCTATGATTAAAAAGTTTTTCTCTTTTCAAACGGTCAGTTGAAAGATAATCCAGAAGCATTACCTTTAGCTCACTGCGAAGCCACCTGTTTATCGGAACACCAAATCCCATCTTGGGTCTTTCAAAAAGAGCATTTGGAACATAGCGCTCAAGGACCTTTTTCAGGATATATTTGCCGACGCCCTGCCTGTATTTCATATCAACTGGAAGCCTGGAAGTGTATTCCACGACCCTGTGATCCAGTAAAGGCACTCGAACTTCCAGGCCGACTGCCATACTTGCGCGATCAACTTTTGTGAGCATGGCGTCGGGAAGATAGGTCTTTTGATCAACCCTCATAAACCGCGAAAGTAACGGCCAGCCTACTGTTTCTGCAAATACCTCTTCATATTGCGACAAAGGCAAGCTCATCCCGAGCAGATAATCCAGTTCTTCCTCAGGCCAGATACAGATCGTCATTCTGTAGAGATCCTCAATGGTTTTACCCTCCATAAGCCTGACTATCTTTTCCCACTTATCCGGGAAATTGACAACCCTGAAACGCTCGGGAAGTACCGGCCGGAAAGATAGATACGCCCTCTCGATCCAATGGGGAGACATGCGTTTAAGAAATTCGGAAACAGGCCTTTTAATCTGCTTCGGAACAAGATTAAGCCATGAGGCCATTGACTGAACAGCCCAGTATCTGACATATCCTGCCATCTGCTCATCTCCCCCGTCTCCCGACAGTGCTACAGTAACCCCTGACCGGGCGAGTTTACTGACAAGATATGTTGGAACGGCAGACGAATCGGCAAAGGGTTCGTCATAGATCTCAGGCAGAAGCGGAATAACATCAAGGGCATCCTTTGGTGTGACATAAAACTCCGTGTGATCAGTGCCCAGATGAGCTGCAATCTTCGATGCAAAAGGCGCCTCATTGTATCCGGATTCACCGAAACCGATACTGAACGTCCTTGCAGGAGTTGTACTTGCCTTTTGCATCAGGGCAGCGACAAGTGATGAATCAACGCCGCCGCTTAACAGTGCGCCCAAAGGCACATCGCTTACAAGACGGTCCGACACAGCCTGGGTAAGGATATTGTCCAGCCTTTCAGTGGCATCTTCTTCACAAAGATCGGCCCTGATTGAACTTGAATCCATTTCCGGAAGGCTCCAGTAAGGAAGAACTCGCAGAGTGCTGCCGTTATACACTGCATAGTGACCCGGCAGGAGCTTGAATGTATTCTCGAAAATAGTTCCCGGCGCGGGCACGTATTGATAGTGAAAAAAAAGGGCAAGTGAATCGCTGTCAATATTCCTTTCAAAGCCCTTGATGGCCATCAGGGCCTTAAGCTCGGAGGAAAAAAGGAATTCTTCACGGGCATAATGATAGTATAAGGGCTTTATTCCCAACCTGTCCCTGACAAGATACAGTAATCCCGCCCTTGAATCCCAAATCACAAAGGCAAACATGCCTGTAAAATGATCCAGGCATTCAATTCCCCACTGAATGTATGCCTTTAAAATGACTTCCGTATCCGTTCCAGTATAAAAGTTATGACCATACCCTCTGAGAATTTCTCTTATTTCTTTAAAATTGTAAACTTCACCATTGTGAACTATATAAACTTTCCCATCTTCGCTCGCCATAGGCTGGCGGCCTGCGCTCGTGAGGTCAAGGATTGAAAGCCTCCTGTGCCCCAACCCTACTCCTGCCTTTTCATCAAAAAAAACACCTGAATCATCAGGGCCGCGATGAGAAACTGTCTCAATTGCCCCGGGCAGTGAATCCCGCAAACAGGCAAAATTTCTCTTTGTACTGAATCCAGCTATTCCGCACATGGCTTCGTTAAGCTTAAAGTTAAAAGTTTACTCGCCCCTGGAGAGCTCAAAGGTGAAAGGTTGACTGATAACCAATAACTGACAAGCAAAGGCCGAGTCACAGCATCACAGTTTCACTTGAAATAGAGAATATTTACCGCTCGAATACAATTTCACCAAAACCTTATCATCCAAAGAAAAATGAGCAGCAGGCACAAATTCTTCGTCCAGCAGAAAATATGCTATTTTATATTCTTTGAAAAACTCCTTTAAAGGCTTTTGAAGGACAGGGAAAAAACCTTCGAGGTTATTGAATCCGTACCCATGTCCTCCTGATAGGACCTTTTTTCCGGTTTTGTACGCAAGGACCTCGCCAATCGGAATGGGAAGACACAAAAACCTATCTTCAGGCAGTTTTTTTACAATTTCGATTATCTCCTGAAGATTATCATCAATTCCTGAAACTTTGCCAAGCGACTTTCTGGTAGTATAGATGTGGACGAAAAGCATTACTCCAAGGCTGAGCAGCAGGAATAACGCTGCAACCATGCCAGCCCACGATATCTCCTTTACTGAATATGCCCATATCCCGAGAAACAGAGACTGGGGAAATGCCAGGTACTTGATATACTTGAATCCTTCACCGAGAAAGATCATGGGCCTGAAAAAGGTAGTCAGCAATATCAAAGCAATAACAGCAAACAACCATCCTGAAAAAAAAACGGGGCCCGCTTTTGCAAATAACGGAAGAATTAGAATCAGGGGATTATGGGCCAGGAGATTAACAATCTTTTTTGATACCCCGCGCCAACCGGGGAGATAGAGCCTGTCTGTCTTTCTATTCGGGTCTCTGTAGACATTAGACTCAAACACCTGGTGGGCCCTGACCTCGTCTATGTGCCTCCGCCAGAATGCAAGGATGTCGAAATGCGCTTTGAGTACCTTCCAGTAAAATCCGGCGGACAGGGCAAAAGTCAAACCCATGATAACGAGGAATAAAAGAGGCACATAACCCTTCCAAAGATATATCCCGATAAAAATATAGCTAAACGCCATGGCCTGCGCCGCCATCTTATGTGTCATCAAGACCAAAAAGCCACTCAAAAACAACGGCACTGCCAAGGCCCAGGAAGGATATTTTAGAAAGCAGAAAAGGCAGAGCATATTAATGGAAAACAGCAGCGAACTCAATGCGCGGCTGTTCAAATTGCGGTTTTCAGAATAAAGAGTAGGCACAATTGCATATGAAACTCCGGCCACAACAGAAGCGTAAAGGCTTCCGGTGATCCAGTAGCAAAAAGAATACAATAGAAGCCCATGAAAACAGTCTATGACAGGTGATATCAGCCAATGCCACTTTTGAAGCAACTGTTCTGGGAAAAGTGAAAGAAATAATGGAAAACCTGGCGGATACCATTGCTCCGGGTAGTCAAGGATAAAGAAATAGAATTTGGGAGGGAATTTTCTCTTCTTTTTTAACTCCCTGACATAGATCAGATAAAACCAGCAATCGGCGCCGCCCACTTCCTTTGAGAGGTGAGGCAATATCCGGAGAAAGAGTGAAAAGAGAAAGATTAACGCGGCAAAGCCTATAACTTGTGTGTGCATGAGCATTTCGATTGAACTCCGGCTAACCTAAACAGTTATATGCCTTTTCTATCAGATACCAGACTGATCGAGGCATTTCTATCTTTTCCAAAAGGGCGAGATCTTCTTTGTTAAAGAGGCGCAGCATCCTTGCAATCATCCATAAACCAAAAGAAATCACAAAAAAACAGAGCAGGCGCAAGAGCAGGTGGGAACTTGCAACAAGGAGAATAATTGCCAGCAACGATGAAACCGGCAGCAGGAGCTCCTTGTATCCTCTCAGCCCCATATGACGATATACCACCAAATGGCTGAGAACGCCTCCCAGAAAAAACGAAAAGGCTGTAGCCATTGATGCCCCGCTGATACCGAACAAAGGCACCAGCAGCATGTCTCCGGCAAAATTGACTGCGGCAATAACAATACCGATTCCCATTGATTGTTTTATCAGCTCATAGGAGGTCATGACTGGAGAATACAGCGTATTCAGAGCATTCCAACCCATGCCGATCATCAGCAGTGCAAAAGGAGTGCAGCTTTCCCGGAAATCAATTCCAAACACCAGCGGAATCAAATAAAAGGAGCCGAATGTTACTGTGCAAATAAAAAAAATCCACAGGATCATGCCCTGCGGAACAATACGATCAAGATACCGCAAGATCAGATCTTTTCGGCCTCGAACCAGAAATGAAACCATCATGGGTGTTATCACTACCCCGATAGCCATAGAAATCTGCTGTACTGCGGTCATTCCCTGATAAGACAATGAATAGACGCCAATTTCTGAAACTGTCGAGTATCGTTTAATAACAATGAGATCTATCCAGTTTACTACATATGCGCTAACAGATCCAAATATCACGGGATATGAAAAAATGAAGATTTTCTTTATTCTTTGCTTTTCAAAAACAGGAGGGGAAAAAAGCCTGTAACTGATTTTATAAAGGGGAACGAGAGAAACCAGGAGCACGCTGAGAACATAGGCCCATATCATTTGATAGATCCTGCCGGCCCCATTAAAAAAAACAAAAAGCAACCCGAAAGCCGCTAACAACAGAAGCATCTGCAAGAGCTTTGCGACCGAATAGAACTGCAAATTCCCGGTGGCCTGCAAGACCGATTGTCCGTAATCGGCCATAGTCAGGCCAATCAGGTACAACACCAATAGCCAGATAGCTGCAGGACCGAGGCCGATATATGACAATATCTGATCCCTGTATAACCAGACTACGGTCAAAGAGAGCAACATGCTCGGGATCAGGAGGGCATTTCTTGCCCAGAAAGTCCCGTTGATCTTTCCCTGTTTAACAAATTCTTCCTTTGCATATTTGACGACCGCGGCACAAGTCCAGTTTATGCCAAACAGGAAAAACAACTGCGAGACCAGCAGAAAGAGAGAAAGGATACCGTAACCCTCTTTTCCCAATATCCTCGTAGACACAGCAACAATACAGAGAGCAAGAGGAATACTCGCAAGCCTGGAGCCGAGCACTGAAGAAAAATCCCAGAAAGATCTCCTTACATCTTCCTGATCCGATCTTTGGCCGACTATCTCCCTGTTCGCTGTAGAAACAGTTCTTCGAAACACTTTCTCTCCGTCTGCTGTGTCTGCTCGCTGCTGAACATCTCAAGCGCCAGTTCTCTGACATTCCTGCCCAACCTTGCCGCGAGTTCGGGATCTTGAAGCAATGTCAATGTGGCACGAGCCAGGGCATCACGGTCTCTGTATTTCACCAGAAGGCCCGAATACTCATGTTTTATGATCTCGCTGTGCCATTCCACGTCGTAGGCTACAATACTCTTTCCTGCAAGGGCCGCTTCCACAAGGGACGAACCTGTCAGCGGGGAAAGAACCACATCGGCAATCGAAAAAAGTTCTCTTACTTCGGCCTGGGGCCGGAAGCCTAAAAATACAACCTTGTCAGCAATCCCAAGCAAACCCGTGAGCTTATTAAGCTCGCCTGCCATTACACCATCACCGGCAATCAGCAGCCTGAAATTCGCTCCCTGCGATGAAAGGAATGCAGCGCATCTGATCACATCCTGAGGATACTTCTCCGGGCTTAATCGGCCAACATACAAAAGCACCTTTTCGTCTTTAAGCCCTATTTCATGCCTGAGACCTGCATTGAGGCCGGGGGCCTGGAAATGATGATCACAAATGCCTATGGTTCGAACGGTACGGCATTTCTCCGGACTTGCGCCGTTTGAAACAGCATACTGTTTATTGTTCTCGTTACCGCCCCACACCATATCCGCGGATTTAAAGACAAGCCTCTCAATAATCTTCTCAATCCACCTGTACCGAAATGGTGCGAAGCCGAGCTGACCAGTTGCCTTATATGCCAGGTCGTAATTGGAAAGAACAAACACCACCAGCGGCCTGCGGGTCAAAACAGATAGTACCAGCCCGTCAAGGCCTATCATGTATGGATCATGCGCCTTAATTGCCGAGACATCCTCCCGCTTAATCAACCCGTAAATTTTTCCTATCAGCCTGACCTGGGCAACCAGATAATCAAACCAGTTCAACCAGGCGGGTAAACGCAGTGGTTTAACAGAAAATTCGTAAACGGTGTTCCTGTCATCCAGCCGGACAACTCGATCGTCCGCGGCAAAGGGATGTATTGTGTAGACAGAACTAAAATAGCCTGAAAGATCACGAGATCGTACTGCAGGTTCCATCTCCCTCTCAGAGATATATTTCATTTGAGTTGGGACTATTGATACCAGTTTTCTGTTAATCATGTTTCTACCCTTAACGAATCGATATCATAGACCATTTCAACTGTTCCGCTTTCCTCAACTTTTACAGCTCCGGCAGGCTTACATGGCACTCCGACCGCGATTGTAAATGAGGGAACATCCCTGTTAACAAAAGAACATGCACCTATTACGCAATGATCACCAATCGTTACCCCTTTCGCAATAACAGTCTGTCCTCCTATGTGGCAGTAATCACCTATCATTACTGGACCTCTCTCGTATTCTGCCTTACCCCCCGATAAAGCCCATTTTACCGTATCGTGGGTGTAGATGTGAACTCCTGCGCTGATGCTGCAGTAATCACCGATTATCAAGCCGCCCGAACCGTCCAGAAGGGTAAAGGGCCCAACCCAGGTATTCCTTCCAACAGTTACATCTCCATAAACATAACTGTTATGATAAATGCTGGAGCCTTCTCCAAAGCCAAGGCTTTTCGCCCGTTCCCATCTGTCAAAAACCATCTCATCAAAAGGCAGATCTCTTTTCCAGTTCTTCCTCATGCTGTCACGAAGTTTCTTATACAGATCAAGAAATAATTCACGCATTTTGTTTGATAAACCCATCATTCATTTAACCCTCAAAAAAATATACTGCCTCATAATCAGTTGTTTTTGACAGGAATAACAGGATTGACATTGCAGTTTTTTATCCTGTTGATCTCTTAGTCTATATCTTTTTCCTTACGCATTATACAACTCTCATAAAATAGATGAGTGGGTGAGATGTTAGACGTTTAATGCGATTAGAGCTCTAATTATTAACCCGGCAATAATATGTGTTAATGTCGTCATTCCGGCGAAAGCCGGAATCCACAATGAATTCGACTAGATGCCGGATCAAGTCCGGCATGACGATTAATGTTTTTAATCGGCGGAATAATAACTGATTTAATGTCTTATTCCTTAGCTCAACAAATCACCTGTTTTAATCTCTCTGAATAAACAAACACACCTGATATTTATTTTCTTCGTTTCCTGATATTACACATAATACCGCTGTTGGATTTTCATAAATAGCTTTGATTAACCGGATTTATATCATGTCTATCCTGTTATCCAGTCAAATGTCTATCCTTTGCAAAAGGGATTTATTAATTTTTCAAATTTATGCCTATCAACTCAACCCAGAAACTTCCGGCACCACCACTCAAAGCTCAGAAGGGACCAGATAAATAACCTTCTATTTGACTTTCCATTAAAATGTTCTTCCACCAGCCCTTGAACTGACTTTTTGTCCATATATTTATAAATGCGGGCATTGCTGTCTAACAGTGTGCCTTTTACATAGTCAATGCTGTCACCCTTGAACCAAGAGGCATCAGGTGCTGAAAAGCCCTGCTTGGTACCGTTGGTTATCTTATCAGGGATATACCGCTCCATGACCTTGCGCAATAATAGTTTGCCGTCCCTTGTCTTCTGAAAGTATTTCTCCGGTTTGGCACCCGGCTCATTTTCATTCATCCGGACAATCTTTGATAAATTTCCAAGCTTCAGTCGCACAGGCACCTGCATTGCAAAATCCACGAGATCATTATCAAGAAAAGGGAGCCTGCTTTCAAGTCCCTGGGCCATTCCCAGCTTGTCCTCAACGATAAGCAGGCCATGCAGGAAGGTCTTGGCCTCAAAATACAGAGAGTGATTTACATAGTCCTCCGGCCGGGACAATTTACAGGCTTTTTCCTTGAACACATCCCTGAAAATATCCCTGGTCCAGACATGTTTGACCTGATCCCAGACAGGGCGAAATACAGCATGAATAGATTTGTTCGGTATTAGTCTCTGCCAGAACAGGTAGTATTTGTCTATATATTCTTCAAAGTTATCATTTACCACTGCACGATAATAACGCCACGGGTAACCCCCGAAAAGCTCATCGCCTCCGCCTCCGCCCAGAACTACCTTTACAAACTTGCTCGCAAGACGGGCGACATAATAATTCGGATAGCTCTGGCCTACCCTTGGTTCTTCGATGTGCCATGCAAGCTCAGGGAGTATGCGTTCCATATCACCTGCCTTCAGAACTATCTCGTAATGTTCGGTCCTGAAAAGATAGGACATGTATTCCGAAAGCTTCCGCTCGTCAAATCCAAGCTCGAGTCCGGATGCGGAATTCAAATCAAAGCCGCATGTAAAGGTCTTGATATAGGGAAGTTGAGTGGCCGCAACAGCAGTAATTGAACCTGAATCCATCCCCCCGCTCAGATATGCCCCCACATCCACATCGCTTACAAGCTGACGGTTCACAGCCTGTCTAAACAGCCTGTCAAGTTCTTCAATATAGTCTTCCTCGGGAGCCTGTAGCTCAGGTTCACGGAAATCGAAATCCCAGTATTGATTGAAGCTCAAAGCTGAAGGCCCAAAGCTTAAGGCACTGGATGGTATCCTGGCCCATGAACCGGCTGGGAATAATTTGATCCCCTTTAGAAGGGTTTTATCGGTAAAGAGATTCTGGAAGGTAAAGTATTCAAGCAGGGCCTCGAGGTCGATTTCTCTGCTTACAGAAGGGTGAGTAAGGATTGCCTTCTGCTCGGATGCAAATAAAAAGCACTCTCCGCAAAATGCATAGTAAAGCGGTTTCATGCCATAGCGATCCCTGGCAAGAAAGAGCTCATGGCGCCCCTTATCCCATACTGCAAACGCGAACATGCCGTTAAAGCGTTCAACACACTTTTGGCCCCACTCTGCATAGGCATGCAATACTACCTCGGCGTCGGTCCGAGACCTGAACTGATGACCAAGGCTTTCGAGAATAAGTCTTAATTCCTGGAAATTATAGATTTCACCATTGTAGGTCAGGGCATATCTGCCGTCACTTGTAAGCATGGGCTGGTGGCCTGCCGGTGACAGATCAATGACAGCCAGTCGACGATGCCCCAGACCGACAGCCCCGTCAGTAAACATGCCCTCCCCGTCCGGCCCCCGATGGGCAATGGCCTCCGTCATCTGCCGCAGGTAAACAGATGAAACCGGCTCTCCCTTCAGATTATAAATTCCGCAGATTCCGCACATGAGATTAAATCGGGTTATAGGCGATAGGTTATGGGTTATGGGTTATGCAAATACTAACCTTTGCTTTGCATTCTTGTTTTTATGAGAGAACCCAACATTTTTCCAATTGTTAAACATTCTATTCCAATATCTTTCAATGTCTTTTGGTCAATGTAGCCAATTTCATGTGCAATCTCAAGTTGTGTTTGCAACTCGGCAAGCGAGCCTTTTGCAATATACAGAAAACGAACAGACTCCCTGTTTGAACCTCTTTCATCACCCTCCGCAATATTGCTGGGAATACTCACTGCGGCCCGACGCATTTGATCCCGTAAACCAAAATCATGATTTAATGATGCGTCTTTGGTGACCAGATAGATATCCACGGCTAGTTTTTTACTCTTCTGCCAGACTTTCAGCTCTCTAAAACCACAGCTTGTTTTTTGATCCTTCTCCATTACCCATCACCCATCACCCATCACCTGTCACCTGTCACCTGTCACCTTCACCAGTTCATCTATCACATGCTTCTGATCATCGAGTGTCAGATCATGATACATGGGCAGGGTGAGGCAGTGTTCAAAGGCATAAATGCTCCCGGGCAATTCACCTGTTATTCTGCAGTACGAACCCGGCGCAAAGGCTGGATGCATGTGCAGGGCATACGTACCTATCTGCACTTCAATCCCGCAATCCCGCAACTTTTGCATAACCTGATCGCGATTTTCAACATAGATGCAAAATGACTGGCATGAATGTTTTCCCTGCGATGTAGTCTCAGGAAGGATAAAACAGTCATCGTCTTTCATAAGACCAATGTAATTTCTTGAAAGTTCAATTCGGCGACCCAGGAGTTCATCAATATGCCGCATCTGTACAAGTCCAACTGCTGCCAGTATATTGCTGAGCTTGTAATTTGAACCGATCCGCTCAAAGCTTGTCGTAAGACGTGAATCATGCACACCCATGCCGAAGTGTTTATATGATATCATCCAGTCCGCCCATTCCCCGTTATTTGTAGTGACAATACCCCCTTCTCCGGTTGTAATGAATTTGCGCGGATGAAGGCTGAAAACAGAAATATCAGCCTGATTGCCGACCTTTATACCTTTGTATTCCGCTCCAATGGAACACGCGGCATCTTCAATAATGTACAGACCGTATTTCTTCCTGATCCGGTCAAGTTTATCATAATCAAGAGGATTACCGAAAATTGACACCGGGATTATCGCCCTGGTGCGCCCGGTTATTGCCTTTTCAATCAAATCGCAGTCGATCAGCATCGTATCCCTGCTGACGTCAACAATTACTATTTTTGCGCCGACAATTGAAATCACATCTGCAGTTGCAGGGTATGTATAATCAGGGACAATAACCTCATCTCCGGGTCCAATGCCAAGGACACGAAGGGCCATTTCAAGGCCGACAGTACACGAGGTCACCGCCACTGCATGCCTGCAGCCAATATACTCCCTGAATGTATTTTCAAATTCCCCGGTAACCGGCCCTTCCGTCAGGTATCCGCTGTCAAGGACCTCACACACCTTGTCCTTAACTTCCTGGGTTATATACGGCTTAATAAGTGGAATTTTTTTCATATAATTTGAGTTGTTGGTTATTGGTTATCGGTTATCGGTTATCGGTTAACATATAAACAGGTTATTATTTTAAAAAATTATTCATGGCTTGCTCGTTTAAGGTAACTCATATAGCCATTAAGTATTTTTACAGCATTATCTACTAATTTTCTCCACCTAACTGATACCCGATAACTGATAACATTCCTCATCCCTGAGCCTTCCTCCTGCTCTTCTCCACCTGCTCAATATGTGATCTCCGCCATTCAACAAGCCTCTTAAGTCCATCCTCAAGTTCGACCGACCAGGTAAAACCAAGGTCCCGCTCAGCAGCAGAGGGATCTCCAACACGATTTGTTACAAAGGTCTGACCCTCTGGTTCATAATGAATCGGCAAATCAGAACCTGTTATTTTCAGGATTAATTCTGTAAGCTCCCTGATAGATGTCTTAATGCCTCTGCCGACATTATAGAAGCCAAAAGGCATATTGCTCTTGAGGGCACAGACATTAGCGCGCGCCACATCGCTCACGTAAATAAAATCATAGGCCTGACTTCCATCACCAAAGACGACAGGAGGTATTCCCCTGTCAATATTATCGAGGATCTTCATCATAACCGCAACATAAGTGCCCCTGTAATCCTGACGTGCGCCATAGACATTCATATATCTCAAACCAACGCCTTCAAGTCCGTATCTCTTATGATAGGCCTTCAGCATATGCTCTCCTGCTATCTTGGTTGCCCCGTAAAATGTCCAGTTATTGTATGGGTGGTCTTCCCCCATGATCTCCTCAACCGCATCCCCGTAAACCGATGCGGAAGATGAATATACCAGCCTTCTTATATTGTTGGATACACATGCCTCCAGTACATTAAAGGTTCCCCTTATATTCACATCAAATGCAGCCCTTGGATATTCATGGCACTGAAGAAGCCACAGGGCAGCGAGATGAATCACTCCATCAACCCCTTTAATGGCAGCATCAAGTATATCAGTTTGCAGTATATCCCCCCCTATTTCAAAGATCCTGCATCTTGAATCCTGCAAAGACTTTTCAAGATTTTCAATTGTCCCCCTGCAGAAATTATCATATACAATAACCTCGGTGACATCCTCTTTAAGCAGTTCTTCTACAACATGGGAACCGATAAGCCCTGCACCCCCTGCGACGAGTATCCTTTTGCCTCTTATGTCCAAAACAACCTCCCGTGTTATTGTCGCATCAAATTCATATAAAGAGCCTCGATATCATTAATCAGCCTCTTTTCCGAGTATCTTTGTTCCACAAAAGCCCGCGCCCTGGCAATACGCTGTTCCTTTTCGTTTGTGTCGCCCCTCAAAAGGTATTTGAACCCTTTAGCCATACCCTGTGCGTCATCTTTTCTGCAAAGGATCCCCCTCTCACAGACTTTGAACCCATCTAAATCCGGATCGCTGTCAGGCGGCCCTAAAAGATCCACAACACCTCCCGCGTTTGTTGAAATAACAGGAACAGACGAGGCCATTGATTCAATTATTGATACAGGTGTTCCTTCATTCAATGAACTCAGAGCAAGGATATCGAGATCTGCATAAACAGAAGGGACATCTCTGATCCATCCGCAGAAACACACATGCTGAGCCAGGCCATCCCTTTTGCAGTATGCTTCCAGATCCGTCCTGAGTTCGCCGTCACCCACAGCAACAAACATTATCTTGATATCAGGATTTTCATCAATGAATATCCTTGCCGCCCTGAAAAACATCATGTGGTTTTTAATAGGTACCAATCGACCGATTATGCCGATAAGAACGGTATCATCATCAAGGCCCAGACTTTTCCTGAATTGCCCTTTTAATCCCTGGCTTTTATAAAAGGGGTCAAGATTAAATCCCAGTGGTATTATCTTTATCTTTTCAAAAGGCGCGATTCTGAATTCCTCTCCAAGCTCCTGTTTCTGTGTCGGGCTGATAGCAATGATCACATCTGTAAATCTTGCCAGAAGACTTTCCACCCATATAAAGAAAAGTGATTTTTGCTTGCTGAAATAGCCTTTAAATACATGGCCATGAAAGGTATGAACCATCCTCACCTTTTTTCTGCACAGCAAATTATACAAAATTACCGCCATTCTGGCGCCAAATCCCGCCTTCGCAGTATGTGTATGAACAATATCGGGATTTTCCCTGCGAAGTATCTTAAATATGTGGATTAATGCCTTTATATCCAGGCTCAGGCTTATTTCCCTCTGAAGTTCGGTAATAATAATCGGTTTGGAATTTGAAAAATCAAAAAGATAACTCATGTCACCTTCCTGGGGCGAAATCTTGCCGGTCACCAGGGTTGAATGAAACCTTGATTTATCCAGTCCCATTGTCAACAGATTTACATGAATCGCAGGGCCTCCGATATTAAGGCGGGCTATCATTCGCAGAATCCTGATACGGCGGTCTCCTTCCGCGGATACAGCTTTTTCCCCGGGCATTGTCTTATATTTGTATCCGCCGCACCATCTCTGCACCAGGTTCGATGCCACAGCAAAAGGGATTCGGACAGAGAGACCTGTGATTACTACAGGCTTGAGAAACCAAAACGAAGGACCTATGTATTTAGAAAACAGTCTGTAGCTGCTCACGTGGAACTCAAGGATAGAACGAAACAGCAGCTTTTCGCTGCTGACTCCCACGTAATGAATAACAGATGCCTCCGGCAGATAAACAACCTTCCATCCCTTTTCCCACATGCGCTTACACCAGTCAGCATCCTCCCAGTACATAAAAAACTTCTTATCCATGAGTCCGACATCTCTTACAGCATCTCTTCGAACAAGCATGCAGGCGCCGGAAACCCAGTCAACCTCCATTGGGGTTATCCCGTCTGATCTGTTTGTCAGTATGTTTGCAAGGGTAAATCGATTATTTGGAAAATTTCTGGAAAGGAAAGAACTCCGGCCGAACAAACCGGTAAGAGGCGTAGGGAAGGATCTGGCAGATCCCTGTACACTGCCGTCATAATCGAGTATCTTTGCGCCTACAACTCCAACCTGCTCGTTTTCTTCCATATACCTGAGGACTGATTCAAAAAAACCGTCAACCACTATTGTGTCTGGGTTCAGAAACAGCATGTACCGGCCGCAACTGCGTTCTATCGCCATGTTAATGGCCCTGGCAAATCCCACGTTGGCCCTGTTTTCCGTCAGTAAAACCTCAGGGAAAAAATTATTTATCGAATCAACGCCATCTTGTGAGTTATTATCGTACACATATATTTTTACAGGGATATCCTTAATAAAATTATAAATGGATTCCAGGCAACGTATCAAAAAATCGGTGCTTTTATAATTTACGATAATAATATCTAACACATCGTTCCTCCGGCATAACTGCCTTTCACCTTTCACCTTTCAGCTTTGAGCTTTGAGCTTTCACCTTTGAGCTTTGAGCTTTCAGCTTTGCGCTTTCACCTTTCACCTTTCACCTTTCACCTTCGAGCTTTGAGCTTTCACCTTTGAGCTTTCAGCTTTGAGCTTTGAGCTTTGAGCTTTCAATCACCTGTAAAATAACCTCACTGAATAAATCACATGCATATTCATTTTGATACCGGGATCAATTTTGATATATTCTTGAATAAAAATCTCAATAACGTACAAATATCAAATGCAAACGAGTTTAAATAACCCAGATACCTGCGCCTGATTTTAATCTCTTCCATATATCCGGCAAGGTTCCCCTGCATGGAAATACCGCTTCCGCATCGCGCTATCGTCTCATTAAGGTAAATATGCTTTGAACCCCGAAGAAACAACAGCAGGTTTAGTTCATAGTCACCGGAAATACGATAACCGGTTTTGCCCCCGGCTGCATTTGAGATACCATATCGGAACTCGTCAAATACCCTTCTGCGGTAAAAAATGCCCTGATGATGCACCATGTTCTTGAAATACATTAATTTATCAAGTCTGCTTCTGAATAATCTACCATTCGCATTAATTATATTTCCTAAAATCATCAGCACATTATCAGGAATTTTTCGGCTCTCAAAAAACAATTGCAGCGTGTCATGCCCGAAAAATGAATCGTCCGCACCAAAAAAATATAACCATTCTCCCCGCGCAGCATCAATCCCCTTGTTCATTGCATCATATATTCCAGTATCTGCTTCAGACAACCAGCAACTTATCTTTTCCTCATTGCTCTTTATAAGCCCCACTGTTCCATCCGTTGATCCGCCGTCAATAATTATATGTTCCCTGTACTTGTATGTCTGACTGCTGACCTCCTTTATTACATTCTCTATGTAATTTTCAGCATTACGCACAACTGTAATTATACTGATCAGAGGAGAATCCGGATTCATAAGGATTAATTGGCTGGCCGGCTGGATAGCAATTTGTCAAGGTACCATTCGTATGTTCGGGTTATCCCCTCCTCAAGCGAGGTGCCTGCCTTCCACCCGAGTTGGGTTAATTTGCTCACATCAAGTCGTTTCACAAGGGTTCCATCAGGTTTGTCGGGATCAAGCCTAATAGAGCCTTCAAACCCTACAACCCTCGCGATCAGCTTTGCTAAATCAAGAATCGTAAGGTCTTTACCCACTCCTATATTTACTATTTCCGAGTCATTATAATTATTCATTAAGAATACACAGGCATCAGCCAGGTCATCTACATATAAAAACTCCCGTTTAGGTGTTCCGGTGCCCCAGATTTCCACCTCTTTCAGGCCTTTCGTCTTGGCTTCATGAAATTTTCTTATCATCGCGGGCAGGACATGTGAAGTTTCGAGATTAAAATTGTCATTTTGCCCATAAAGATTTGTAGGCATCACGCTGATAAAGCAGGTCCCATACTGCCTGTTGTAGGATTGACACATCTTGATTCCGGCAATCTTTGCAACAGCATAGGGCTCATTTGTCTGTTCCAGATAACCTGAAAGCAGATATCCTTCTTTCATAGGCTGAGGGCATTCCCTTGGATAAATACATGAACTGCCTAAAAAAAGCAGCTTCTTAACGCTGGAACGATATGAAGAATGTATGATATTTGTCTGAATTGCCAGGTTATTGTATATGAATTCAGCTGGAAATGTGGAATTTGCCAGTACCCCCCCGACTTTTGCCGCCGCAAGGAAAACATACTCTGGCTTCTCCTTATCAAAAAACTCTTCAACCCTCTCCTGTCTCATAAGATCCAGTTCCTGCTCAGATCTGCAGAGAAGGTTGCCATATCCCAATTCCTGGAGTTTTCTATGTATCGCCGACCCGACTAAGCCCAGATGTCCTGCAACATATATTTTCGAGTCCTTATTCATACTGTCCTCCTTTATACTCGATCATAATTGACAACAGTGCATAAATTTAATTTCCTGTAAAGTCATCAATCATAACTATTCAAACTGATTATATATACGAAATCCCGCGTTTCCGCAAAGCTGGTCTTTTTGCGCATCCTTGAGATCTTCACGAACCATGAGTTTTACCAGCTCATCAAAAGAAATGCTTACATCCCAACCAAGTTCCTCACGTGCTTTTGTCGGATCACCAAGCAGGAAATCAACCTCTGTAGGCCTGAAATATCGGGGATCGACATGGACAAGCACATCTCCGGTTTCCACGTCTTTTCCAACTTCCTTTATGCCCTTTCCCTCCCACATAATCTCTATTCCTATCTCATGGAAGGCCTTCTCTACAAATTCCCTTACAGAATGACTTTCACCTGTTGCAATAACATAATCTTCAGGCTTATCCTGCTGAAGCATCATCCACATTGCCTTGACAAAATCTCCGGCATAACCCCAGTCTCTTTTTGCATCAAGGTTTCCAAGGTAAAGATTTGACTTCAGGCCAAGTTTTATGCGCGCTATAGCCCTGGTAATCTTTCGAGTTACGAATGTCTCACCTCTTAGAGGCGACTCATGGTTAAAAAGTATCCCGTTACATGCGAATATATTATATGCTTCCCTGTAATTCACCGTTATCCAATAGGCGTAAAGCTTGGCCGCTGCATATGGGCTGCGCGGATAGAAGGGGGTACTTTCCCTCTGTGGAATTTCCTGGACCTTCCCATAAAGTTCGCTTGTTGATGCCTGATAAAATCTCGTTTTTTCTTCAAGCTTTAATATTCTGATCGCTTCAAGAAGACGCAGTGTTCCTAATGCGTCTGAATTTGCCGTATATTCAGGTGTTTCAAAAGATACCTGGACATGACTCTGTGCGGCCAGGTTGTAAATCTCATCAGGCTGTATCTCCTGTATTATGCGTATCAGGTTGGTGGCATCAGTCAAATCGCCGTAGTGCATTAAAAAACGAACGTCTGCTTCATGTATATCCTTGTAAAGGTGATCAACCCTGCTCGTGTTAAAAGACGAGGAACGGCGTTTTATGCCATGAACCGAATATCCCTTTTTTAACAGAAAATCGGCTAAAAAGGCCCCATCCTGGCCGGTAACTCCCGTTATAAGTGCTGTTTTCATAATTATTATTCCCTTGTCTGGTTTGTTTAGTTATCAGTCCGGCCCCACCTCTGGCAGGGTAAACTTTCAGCTTTGAACTTTCAGCTTTGAGCTTTCAGCTTTCAGCTTTGAGCTTTGAACTTCCAGCTTCCAGCTTTCAGCTTCCAGCTTCCACTCACCTGTACCTGTTATCTGACTATAATAATACCGTAAAAAGTAAGATCCCGGACGGGTTTGTAAAAAGAGCCAGGCTCAAAGCGGGTAAAGCGCAGCCCGGAAATTGGACTTTTTACTAAGCCTGCAGTCATGTTCTATTTAAATTCGCAGGAAAACTTCAGCAGTTTCCATTTAAAAGATGATAAACATTCAATTGAGATTTTCCTGTACGGCTGGTCTATATCTGGCATGTCTATCAAGAGATAACCCTGAACAGCTGAAGAAACAACCTCATTATCATCATTGATAATTATTCTGTATTCCGCATTTTTGGGATATACATCTAATCGAAGCCTTTTCCAATCCTGCTTTTCATACCATGGCATTTGTATTGTGCAACGGCCTTCTGCTCTTGACTCCCAGCGTCTAAAGCCATAGAGATTACTGTTTCTCTCACTTTTAATACAGAATATGGCAAAAAATCTTTTCTTTAAATATCTCAAAAACCTCAGAGCCAAAAAAGCAATATTTTCAGGAATACTCCTGACCGCCTTTGCTGAAAGATCGAAATAATAAAATCCCAGCAGTGACAATGGTAAATACCTGCGGCCGTACTTTTCAGCGATAACATAAATCTCCCTGTATCGCTTCCGGTCTCTGCTCAAGGTCTTTGTGTCAGGATGATATCTGACAGCGACAAGCACATCATTAAAATACCTGAAATTAGCCCCTTCCTTTGACAGCCGGCACCACAAATCCCAGTCCATCGTATAATTGAGGGTAGAGTCAATTCCTCCTGTCTTTTCATATGCCCTTCGCCTTGCAAAACAGGCCGGTTGGCAAATAAAACAGGATCCTGGCAGAGCTTTCGCATTATATGCCTGGATGGCCGGAAAGTACATTAAAAAAAAGCCTTCAGGCGAAACATGGATAGCATCGCCGTATACCACATCTAATTCAGGGGCGTTTTCAAAATACGAAGCGACCTTATCAAGGGCTCCGGGAAAATAATAATCGTCCGCATTCAGCCATGCGATAATATCACCTGAGATGTGTTCTATACCCTCACGAATAGCAGCCGCCTGACCACTGTCCGGACCTGACCTCACATGCGTAATGATATCCCTGTATGGCTCAATAATCCTGTGAAACCCGTCTGAAGAGCCTCCATCCATAACAGCAAGTTCGAATGGAACAGACTGGTGTCTCAGGCTCTCCAGGGCGGATGCCAGAAAATGACTCTGATTGAGGTTGGGTATTACAATCGCAAAAGACACCATAAACGATCTCTGTTTATTTCCCCTTCCCAGCTCCCTGACGCGGAACGGGGCACAGCAGGCGAAGTCTTCGGAATCTCTTCAGCCGGTTGGTTTTGTTCTTGACACACATATCACTTTATCTTATATTTTTTTGCCGTTTGTATATTTTTAACATCTTTGCCCTTTTTCTCACAATTTCTCCAAAAATCCGATAAAGAGCTTTATGTGAATCCAGCATGGATCATTGATAAATGCTAATGTCGGCAATGAAAAGGCATCAGATCTCATGGCAAAAAAAACTGCTCCCCCTTCTAAAAATCCGCTGATCTGGAAATTCATAGCAACTTATATCATTCTTATGGGCCTGTCCCTGCTTTTGCTGGGCCTTGAATCCGTTAAAGAAATTTTAGATATAAACGGGATTTACACCAGGATGATTATCTATTTAAGCGCATTGATCCTCAAACCCTTTGGAATTGTGCAGAGCATCAGCGGTTCGGTCATAAATCTGAAAGGCATCGCCTTGAATGTTCTATTCGGCTGCAACGGTCTTGAGGCTTTTTTGATCTATTCCGTAGCTATACTATCTTTTCCTGCCACTAAACAGAAGAAACTGATAGGTATAACAGCAGGATTTGTTATAATTCAGATCATCAACGTCCTGAGAATAGCTGGACTTGGTCTTATTGGGTTCTATTTTAAACAATATTTCCACTATTTTCACATTTACATTGCCCAGGGTATGATGATCGCTGTTGCCCTTGTCCTTTTCTTATTCTGGTTAAATTATGCGCAACAGGAATAGGATTATTATTGGGTTCCTGGTATTTTTTGTCAGCTATATTGTTTTTCTGGTTCTCTGGGTCCAGATAAAACCCTATTACGGGGTAGCACTGACGCAGATGGGCACCAGGTTGGCCGCGTGGACAACTGGCGTGAAGGTTGATAAAATCCAGCAGGGTAAGGATCTGGCTACAATAACCTTTTCACGCGTGGTTATAAGAGAAGGCAGATTAGGCGATATCCTTCTGGACATCAAAATATCCGTATCCAATTACTCCTTCAATGTTCCTCTCACCTTTGCACTGGCAGTTAGCCTGCTTGCCGCATTCAAATGGCGAAAAAAAGCTATAATTGAAGCATGTTTAATACTGATTTTTGTCCATCTCCTCTACGTCTATTTTTTTTCCTGCCTCAAGATTTGCCATCAGCTTAGCATTGCCAGAGCGGAGTCCTATTCCAGGGCTGTTCAATTTTTCCTGCAGTTCATGTGGGCATTCACTGACAATCTGATTATCAGGTTTGAACCTTTCCTTGTGGGGGTTTATCTCTGGCTTAGAAATTTAGGGCGTCTTCGGTTATCTGATTGAAAAAAATGGTGCACTTTCAGATGCTTTTTATGAACTGGCTTCTTTATTATTCAGGAAGCCCTACTTATGAGACAGGAACCCGAATTCAGGCATAAAAATATTACCGCTTTTCATGGATTCTGATGCTTATATCATCAAACCATGCGGTCCCTTCTGTTGAATAAAGGATGAGATAAGGTGTAACGGCTGCTGCTTCCTTGTCAAAATAAATAACCGACTTTACTTCCTCCCAGTCGTGGGTGCCTTTAGAAAAATGAAGCCCCCGGGATTCCAATTTGAAAGAACCATCTTTAAAATACACCTTCATGCTGACACAGTAAACAGCTTTTTCATTGATATCTCTGGCCCTGCTCCAGGCATTAACCTTAATACCCCTGATTTTTTGAGGCAGGGAAATTTTCTCGCCTCTCCACCGGATATGATTGCCGCTGGTATTTTCTAACCTCAAAGAATACCTTCCGGTATGTGCGCATGAATTATCCCACTCTGCAATCCCCAGGGGATTGTTTTTATCCCCAGCTGCAGCCATCCAGCCTGAAATACTATTATCGGATGACTGCTCCATGCCTCCATTATAGCAGATATCGGGCATTTCCCGGGGCGATATCTCCAGCGGCTTCATTTTGGAATCCCCGTTTTTGTTTTCTTTCCATCGGACAAATGTTTGATTTTTTTCCAGCAGGTCTATCAACAATGATGTCCGCCAGGCAACGCCTTCACTATTTAAATGATAAATCGTGTTATACAGATAGTTTGCCGGAACAAAAAAATCCTCAGGCTCACCAACAATCTCAGCCCCCGCATTTGACATTAAAACAACTACAGAATGGATAACTATATTGCTACGCTCTTTATTTGATAAGTTCATAATCGTACCCGGCCAGGTCAGCATAACTTTGATATTCTCCCTTTTGCACCATTCAATGAATTCGGATATTTTTTTCACTACATATCTATCCGGATCAAACTTATTTGGGATAATAACCTGTTTATACTGTTTTTCTTTACTTCCGATATTGCTTGTTTCATCTCCATTTCTATTTAAGTTTCTGGCATCAGGCCCGCCCGTTCTGATCATGTTCCGGTAAATGGCTCTGAAATACAAAGTTTCATTTTTTATTATTTTCCATGGATAGGCATATGTCTTGATAAGGCTTAATTTCTGTGCCAGAGGAAGTGATTTTGCATAGGGCTTGTCAAAATTGACGATATAATCGGCTTTAATATCAGACATTGGAGAAATGGCAAAGTATTGATGATATTCCGGAGCCAGAATTACAAGATCCCCGTTATTAAGATTCTTTTGCGCACGGAAAAGATAATAATCCATAAGAGCAGCGTGGGTGGCAAAATTAACAGTCGGTATATTGAAATGCTTCTCTATCTGCTCGGCGCTGATGCCGTAAAGCCCGCTGCTTCCTGCAACAATTACAATTTTAGGCCCCTTAATGGAGTTGGAATAGGCTTCCTTCCTTTTGTATAAATCATCTACCCAGACTGTCTCCCGCCTTGGAGCAAAATAACATGTAAATATGCATAAAGCAGACAGGAGACAAAAAACACATACTGTAGCCAGAATCACTAATACACATTTTTTAGATTTAAGTAACCGCATCAGACGTTTTTATTTTAAAAATTGAAATAGATGAATTCACTGGGCTGCTGAAAGTCCGGCAAGCCGAGCAGCAACAATATTACAGCGGCAAAAGCCCATCTAAAAACCGGCTTAACATCTTCAACCCATTGATTTGAATTTCTAAAAATGGCAGCCATGCCCAGGGAAATAAAAATCCAGGTGAAAATTACAGTTATATTGCCGTCAAGAATCGATGAGGACATCGTGAACATATTTTTTAAACCTGTAAAAGAATGTAAAGTGCTGACATCAGTCATCCCTGAGACTACTTCCAGGGCTGTCTGAAAATTCGGGGCACGGAAAAATATCCAGCTCACGTTTAGAAAAAGAAAAGTCAGGAGCCAGGCCAAAAATCCAGGCATTTTAATGCCGACACGGGACCAGACCCGATATGCTACAAGCGCCATGCCGTGTAATAATCCCCAGAATATGAAAGTCCATCCTGCCCCGTGCCAGAGACCGCATAAAATGAAGGTAATCATAATATTCCGGTATGTGTTGAACCTGCCGCAACGGCTTCCGCCAAGCGGGATAAACAGATAATCCCGGAGCCATCCGGATAATGTCATATGCCATCGCCGCCAGAAATCCTGAATATTTAATGCCTTGTAGGGAGAATTGAAATTCCGGGGGAGCCTGATATTCAAAAAAAGGGCCGAACCGATAGCCATGTCGGTGTATCCGGAAAAATCATAATAAATCTGCAAAGTAAAACTCAAGCTTGCCGCCCAGGCTTCCACCATGTTCAAAGACCCGGCCTGTGCAAACCCGGCGGAAACCCATGCAGCCAATGTATCTGCAACAAAGACTTTTTTAAAAAGGCCCATGGAAAAGATAATCAACCCGGCATAGATGTTTTCCCAGTTGATAACTTTTTCTTTTTGTCCTGCATATTGTGCCTTCATTTCCTTGTGCCGGACAATGGGACCGGAAAGAAGCTGGGGGAAAAATGTCGCAAAAAGCGTATAATTTACGAAGTTGTCCTTTTCAGCATCCCCCCGGTAACGATCCACGAGATAGGCAATCTGCACAAAAGTAAAAAAGGAAATGGCCAGCGGAAATGAGAATCCCGGCGATTTGATCTGCAAGCCTGTTATCAGATTAAGATTGTCAATAAAAAAATCCGTATATTTAAAAAAACCAAGTAATACAATATTTACGCTGACTCCAAGGATAAGGAGAAACTTCCGGTGGCTGTTGTCTGGCCGAGCCTGGAGAGGGTCTATCAATCTGCCCACAACAAAGTTGAATACCACGGAAATAATCAGTATCGGAAGATGCTCTATATCACCCCATGCATAAAAAAATAAATTTGCAATAATTAAGAAAGCCTTTGCAGGAAATTCAAACCGTGAGTGATTCAACTGAAAATAGAGGATCACGGACAAAGGCAAAAATATAAACAGGTAGATATGGGAGTTGAAAAGCATTAAAATGGAATCAATTTTGCCGGGTTAGTTGATCTATTTCTTTTTTCGCTCACAGAGAAACAATATCCGACCGTTCTTCAGGCTTATTTGATCAATAAAATTAAAAACATTCCCGAAATCGGATTGAAATACATCAAGACTGTAAGGAAGGTGTTCTTCTCCACGGTTTGCCAGAAGCTTTTTGACCATAGGGTCATCAGGAGGGACAAACTCAACGAGCAAATGGTTTCCAAGACCGCCAAACCATTGCGCTATCAAAGGCATGGGCACATACGCCGATAATACCAAATGATGGATTAAAGCCAGGGCAAGCACCAGATCCGCAGGACCACGTTCACGCAGACTCAGGCGTTCACGACTATCCCAGCCAAGTGCGGGCGAAGGATTCGCCAGATCCATTGTCAAAGGAAGAACATTTTTTATTGATTCTGAACGCGAAATGTGTTGATAAAGGAACTCGGTGCAGGCCGGATCACCGTCAATACTGACAACAAAAGCACCTTCCGATGCCGCAATCAATGAAAATTCGCCTGTATTTGCCCCTAAATCCCATACCATCTCAGGCTCCAGGCGCTTTACCACGTTATCAACATATTCTGATTTTTTTGCAACATCCTCGTCCTGGTAAGTTCGAATTTCCTGATACCCTTCCCAGATCTCGGAAGAACGTTTCCAATTTATGCCTTTAACGGTTTTTCTCAGCGAATTTATCAGCCCGATCAACCCGCGGTCACTGACTTTCGGCTTTCCTGCACTACGGTCACCCTTCCCGATATCTTCCTTACGATCCGCCATTATCTGCGCGCGTGAATGCAATGCAAGGTGCATCAGCAGGCCTGGCCGTAATCGCTTGCCAAGCGGAAGCATACCGCTTGCAAGATCAAGAGGATAACCGTCAATGTAATTTCGCCACAGTGAAAGCGTGCGGATATCACGGTACGCGGCAGCAGCAAGGGGAGCAAGAAAATGCCCGCAGAACTGCCCATAAGCGACCCACGGGCTATCTGCAATCCTTTGACCAACCGACAGCGTATCGATCAGGCGCAGGCGCTCACCATCGTACTGGATGTTAAAGGCGCTGGCATCCCGCAGCCAGAAACCATCGGCTACAAGTTCCTCCATAATCTCAAGGTGTAAAATAGCTGCATCTTTGAGCATGGAAAAACACCATTCCCAGGGATAGCTGATAAATGGCAAACGAGGGTGTTTTAAGCAATAAACGGTTTCTTCAGGGGCCCAATTCTCTATAGCAACCTCTTGATGAGATATCAAAAGGTTAGTGCCTATAAGCTTATCATATACGCCGGCGTCCCGTGCGGCCTTGAAATCTTCGACCCCCGGCGGAAAGATGCTCCTGTAAATCTCTCCGTCTTTGGTTAAAATACATCCGAAAGGATCCCTGAACGACCCGGAATTAGTTGTCATTTGCGTCATGCTCTTTCCCTTCCTTACTGCCAAATATGCGTCCGAAAAATGATTTTAATCGACGCCAGAAGATGCCGATTGATACACTGGCAGCCGCAACAACGGCTATGACCGCCTGAATAACCATGCTGCCCGTAGCAGGATCCAGATAGGCATAGGCTAGTCTGGGGTAAGCATTTGATATAATCATCATAATAATAAGCACTTTAAAAATTATACTATTTTTCATAAAAACCCTCCTTCCAGGTCCCCAACAAAGATCTCAATATTAAAGAACAAACATCCTCAACAGAAGAGGTTCATAATGTGTTTCCAAACACACTACTATCCATCTTCAAGTATTATGGACTCAAACAGGACAGCAAGCTTTCTAGGGTCATTTGGAGCATTTTCCCACTTAGAGAAGACAAATTCTATAACGCTAATATCCGGCCTCTGTAAATCTGCTTTTATAAGAACGCTATGGTTTTCCCAACCCCCCCTGGAAGATAACCGCCACAACCCTGCCTGGCTCCCATTTATAATAACACTAATTTCCTGATTTTTGATAAAAGTCTTAACATTCGCTGTCAATATTATATCTTTGTCTTTTGGAAGCCTGAGAGAAATTGAAGCAGAATTCTCCAAAGCCCAACAGTAAGTTGTATTTTCTTTATTATCCCTTTCGTTATCGCTCCAACCATTTCCCAGAAAATGGGTCGCATCAGCCGTGCCGATATCAATTGTTTTTGCTTCATATACAGCCGCATTAACCGGGGCTGAAACAGGATGCCATGAGGATTGATCAAAAATACTCCCCTTGATCAAAAATTTATCCATACGACCAAAATACTCACTTGCCCTGCGATTCGTACCCCCGCTGTCGAGATCTAGATGGCTGTAATAAACAAATCTCCTTTCTCTTTGCTCATCCGGCATAATAGCAAAAATATCCCTGCCTCCAAAATCTTCATTTATTCCCATCATAGAGCGAATTGTGTCAGGAATATCGGTTAGAGCAGCCTGTGCTGGAGATTTCTTCATGGGCCCTTTGGAATAAGGCGGCTTGATAGCAAGCAAAGGAGCTGCTGAGCAAATAACTTTCGCAAATTTTTCATCAATAATAAAATCATTACTCATCTGGGATGCCTGTCTTTTACGATTGAGCTCCTTTGCAGAATTACTCACTTTCCAATACCCGTGGTCCGCATGGATAATTATAAGTGCTGAATCGTATATTCCCAGTGATTTCAATTTATTCAAAAAAACGACAGCATGATCCAGAACGCATTTCGCCTGAACCTTGATGTTGGGCCATCTGGTCGGGATTATCTTACCTGCACATTCGCATTTTTCGTTCAATAACATCGGATAATGGGTTGTCGTCATATGAATAAATTTGTATACCGGGTTATCTCTCCTGATTGACATCCCGTCGATGAGGTCCTGTAAAAACGCCGTATGTGCCAGGTGGCGGACACCCTGATCCCCAATGTCTTTAATGTCTGCATCTCCAAGCGGGTGCCAGACTTTCAAACGATCAATATGTTTCTTAACAAAATGCGGGGCATATCTAAAACACACCAGCTTAATCATTAAAGATGAATTATACAATCCTTGCTGAAATGCTGTTCCACCATATGAAGCACTGAGATATAGATAATTCGTATGCTTTCCACCTCTGTACCATCCTCCCGCAGGCACAGCAAAATCGACCTCATATCCCTGATCGTACATCAGGTTTGTAATGCTCTTGCCTTTATAGGATTCTGCAATGAAATCCTTCATCAAAACACGATCGTCGTTATAGGCACGGCCGGTCAATATTGCAGGAATACTTAATATCGTTGTAGGAAAAGAACCACAAGCCTCATCAAAGAAAGTAAAACCATCCATTACCTTTGTGTAATGATCCATATCCTGAGCGATAATCCCCTCAAAAACCGTTGATTGAAATTCATCGAGAATAATATGAATTATATTCTGTTTGGATGAAAATTCAAACATCTCGTCAGAAGCAACGGTCAGTTTAGGATCCTTTTTTCCCCATATATCCTGGGTATGGAGACTCAAAAATCCGACATACGCAAATTGCATAAGTAACAATACGATGCTAAAAAATTTCACTTTTTTATATATGTGCTTATAAAAAAGACAAAAAACAATCAAAACCACCGCCCACAGTGACCCATCCACCCAGCCACGCCAGACATCTCTGGTCCAGTCAATATCTCCTTTTCCTAGCACACCGTAGTGCCAGACAATGATATTTCCCTGTATCCACAACAGGACCCCCAGGGATAGGAGCAGAGGGGCATATATATGGACGAGTCTCTTCGACAACAAAATCGAGATACCGAGCAAGAGCAAAAACAATATACCTGCCGGTATTAAGTAATACATCAACACCGTAACGAGGCTGACATCAAACTCAGTTATATTTCCCGAATAGATTACTGCCGGTCCAAAAAAGAACAGAGTTAATACCACCAGTATACCTGGCACATAAACCTGATTAATCTTGTATTTTATAGATCCCCATTTGCCTGGTTCATTATTCATAACTTAACCCAATTTGAAACATATAGATATTTTATAAAGTTGCACAAAGTCAAAACCCGCACACCTCCAAACTTCCGGATGAGTTTCATAAAATACTTTCTGAAGAAAATGGATTATTTACTGCAATACGAGGGTAATCAACCCCCCGGCCATTTACGAACAAAGCCGGATAAGCCATAAAACAGTTATCAATTTAATACCTGAATATCCCCAGCCTGTAAAGTGTTTCGCAAAATAAATGCCTTCTAAAATAGGGACGGATATTTTCCCGGATTTCTGTTTCAGACACTTCACGTTTCTGGCACCTCTGCCTGAGTATATTCATTTCTTTATGACCCTGTTCGTTCAATTCAGCAGAGGTTTTCTGCTGCATATGAACCCTGAAGGCAGCTAAAAACCTCGGAACCCTTACAAATTTTGCATCAGCATCTCTGAATCTCAAAATAAGCTCCCAGTCCAGTGCAAAACGAAAACCCTCGTCGATATATCCCCCGGATTTCTCCCATATACGTCTACGCCAAAACATGGTCTCCTGCGGTATGAAATCCGCCCAGTTGAGGATATCATCTTCATGCCCGGGGAGTACCCATCGTCCTATCTGATGATTATGCTCGTTTATAAGAAGTCTATGACCATATATCACATCCACTTCGGGATGTTTCTCAAAATAACGGGCAACATAGTAAAGGGCTCCTGGAAGAAGTATATCGTCTGAATTCAAATATCCCATAATTTCACCATTTGAGCGGCTTAAGCCCAGATTAATGGCATTAGCCTGGCCATTGTCTTTTCGACTTTCCCAATGAGCAAGGCTTTCGCCGTATTTTTTCAGTATCTCCTCGCTCCCATCAACAGAACCGCCATCCTGAATAACATATTCCAGATCAGGGTATCCCTGGCCCAAAACACTCTTTATCGTCCCTTCCAGAAATAAGGCCTGATTGTAAGAAGGGGTGCAAATAGATATCCTGGGATATTTTTTTAGTTGTTTGTTTTTAAAATATTTTTTGGGTATATGCATCTGTATTGGATCATGATGATATAAAATACCAAGCTTAGGAGTAAAAAACTTTTTTATCCTGTAAAAAGGATTAAATTTTCTGTATTGATTTACTATTTGCCGCAATTCGCCTGCTGCGGCCTCTTTATCACGGAGTAATGATTCCAGATCCTGGAATTTTTGCTCTCTCTCTTCAAGAATGGCATTCAACTCATCAATATATAAACCTCTTTGTTTTAACGCGGCATCTAAATCATGAATCACTACTTCTTTTTCCTGCTGGATGATATTTGACTCTTTTAAAAGAATATCAAGCTCTCCTATCAGACCGTCCTTCTCCTTAAGCGAATCATTCAGATCTTCTATCAGACCGGCCCTCTTTCTAAGAGAATCATCCAGTTCCCCTATCAGGCCGTCCTTCTCCTTAAGCGAATCGTTCAGTTCTTCTATCAGACCGGCCCTCTTTTTAAGAGAATCATCCAGTTCCCCTATCAGGCCGTCCTTCTCCTTAAGCGAATCGTTCAGTTCTTCTATCAGACCGGCCCTCTTTCTAAGAGAATCATCCAGTTCCCCTATCAGGCCGTCCTTCTCCTTAAGCGAATCGTTCAGCTCTTCTATCAGACCGGCCCTCTTTCTAAGAGAATCATCCAGTTCCCCTATCAGGCCGTCCTTCTCCTTAAGCGAATCGTTCAGTTCTTCTATCAGACCGGCCCTCTTTTTAAGAGAATCATCCAGTTCCCCTATCAGGCCGTCCTTCTCCTTAAGCGAATCGTTCAGTTCTTCTATCAGACCGGCCCTCTTTCTAAGAGAATCATCCAGTTCCCCTATCAGGCCGTCCTTCTCCTTAAGCGAATCGTTCAGCTCTTCTATCAGACCGGCCCTCTTTTTAAGAGAATCATCCAGTTCCCCTATCAGGCCGTCCTTCTCCTTAAGGGATTTATTTAGCTCACGAATCAAATCAAGGCGCTTTTTATTGTTCTTTTCAGACTCATTAAAATGCCTTACCAATTCATTTATCTTTTCTCCTCTTTTTTCTCTATCCTCCTCACTTTTTTTGAGCCTTTCCCTGTAAATCGATAGAATCTCTTTCAAAGCCTTTTTTAAAACAGGGTCAATTATCATCTGGAAATTTCGTCCCAATCCCGTTTCAACAAATAATAAGTCACTCTGCCCTGGTCTCCCGTTTGTGAAACTTTTCAGGGCAGGCCTTTTATGCGGAACAGGAGACCTTGACCGATAGTTCTTATGCAAATCGTCATACAACGCCAGGTAATTCCTTGCCTGGACATCTAAAGAATACTTTTCCAGAATATTTTTGCGGCATATCTCGCTCATGTCCTTTCGTTTATCAGGATCAAAGACCAGCGACAGAATAGCCTCACCCATAAGTCTCACATCGCCCAGGGGGGCAAGTCGCCCTGTCTCATTTTCAACCACCATATCAGGCATGCCTCCAGCATCAAAAGCGACTACCGGCGTTCCGCAACTCATGGATTCGAGCATGGTATTTGGCAAATTATCTTCCAGAGAAGGCTGTATAAAGATATCGGCTGCGGCATAAGCCCTGCTGATTTCCACATCCGACTTAAGGTATCCCAGGGGGACTACCGGCACACCAATCTTCTCAAGCTCATCATTGGGATAGCCAAAACAGACTATTTTAACTTTATCTGTCCTGACCATTTTTTCAAATCCTGGATTGGTGCGGCAGTGTCTAACAGCAGACATCAATTCCTTAAAACCTTTTCTCTTTTCATTTCCATATTCAGCGCCGAATAATATGATGACTGAATCGATATCAAAGCCTATTTCTTTCTTTGCCCTGGCCTTCGGCACAGGCACAAAAAGATCAGTCTCCAGGGAATTTGAAATCACCTCAATACGAGAATCCGCAAAAAGCCTGCTCTTTCCTGCACATTTTGCCATCCATCTGCTTGGAGTTACAATAGTCAAATCCATTCCATTAAAATACTCGAGCTTATCCTTTAATATAGCGGCAGGCAAATCATAAGGATCATCACTTAGTTGTGGGCATCCAAGGCAATCCTCCTTATAATTTTCACACCCGGCAGAATAGTGACATCCGCCTGTAAATGCCCACTGGTCATGCAGGGTCCACACGACCGGCTTGCCTGAATCCAGAAGCATTTTTATTGTTTTGGGTGACTGAAAATCAGCGACCCATTGCAGATTAATAACATCAGCCTGCCTTACAGCAGGTATTCCCGAAACATCATAACCGGGATATGGAACAGAGAACATTGTATTGCTTAACTGTGTCCTGTGGTAATTAATGTAGTGCCCCTGAACAACCTCCTTAATAAAAAATTCCTGATCGCTTTGTTCTGCTGTCTTGCGAACAGTTGCAAGCAGTACCGAATCATCCTCTGAAACCTTATTCTTAACCACCGTCCTGCAATCAAGGCCATTCTCCCTCAGGGCCTTATGCAGACGATATGCAGCCCTGGCAGCTCCTCCCGTAATATCGTAAGTATCTATTTGAACAATCTTCATAATGCCCTTATTTCCAGTTGGCCCGGAATTTACGCTGTAAAATTAAAATGTTATCCCGAGCAGTTTATTTACGATTGTGAGAAAATACTGTTTTGTCCTCATTAACCTGAGCAGTTGAAATTCATACATCCTTCAGGAAGGGCTCAATAAAGTCCTCAATTTCCGGAGTCAGGTTATTCTTCAACATACGGGCTGCATATACCTCACCATATACCCTCCCCAAAACATTGGCGATAACCTGTTTTAGTACCTCAATCAGTTCTTCTTCCGCTGTCACCCCGTAGGTTTTCCTGATCAATTCAAAAAAGTAGTGAATATATTCTTTGCACTGGCGCTCTATCATTACAAGCGAGGAAGGCCGGGATTGTAAATTATCAGGGAAATGTTCCAAAAAAATCTTTTTCATCCTGTTTGTAAAAGAATATTTCCTTACTATTACATCAATAATCTGTACCGAGCTGTTTTCCTGTTTACTGCTGCTTTTCCTGTTTTGCAGTATTTCCGAAATTATTTGTTTTGAATAACCGTGAATTATATTGGTCAGGGATATCAAATCTCTTATTAAAAGAGATGAAAGATCGTCTTTCACACGATTCATGATTCGCGCGCAGGCAATTGAGTTCACTACTGCCCTGTTGAACCTGTATTCCGCCGAACGATTATGTGAATGTTTAACCGTGACTTCAGGCTGATACATTATCCTTCGACCATTTTGCAGATTTTTAAAGGCCCATGCCATGTCTTCAGCAAAATCAACTTCAGGAAAAGGTATATCCAGAAGAGCGTCTTTCTCATAAATCGCACATATATTGTCCATTCGAACGGTCCTGTAGGCCTCATCGTAGGGCATATCCTGGAATGCCTCCTTTGATTCAATATATTGAAAACAGGCATCCTGCCCAAGGTAACTGCTGTGGTTTTCCACCTCAAACCTGGCATATGCATCCGAATCATCATGAGGAATCTGCTTTGCATAAACAGCCACAACACTGTTCCCGCTCAGGGATTCTTCCAAATCTGAAAGCCATCTGTCTGAACATGGAACAGCATCCTGAACAAGATAAATAACCTTATTAAACCTTGCAAAGGAAAGGGCATAATTTCTTGTTCTGGCATGATGAAAAGTCTTCTTTTCAATCCTTTTCAACAGGGCACCTGCCTGTTCCGCTAATTCCGCAGTCCCGTCTATTGATCCTGAATCAACAACGATCAACTGAATTTCCCCATTATATTTCTGACGGGCAATTTCTTCAAGACACCGTGAAAAAATAGCTCCCCCGTTATATGTTGGGATTATAATGCTAACCCCATCGCGCATAGCCTTAATCATCCCTTCCTTAATTTCCCTAATAATTCCGAAATTTTCTGCAGGGGTCTCATAATTTTCCACGATCTGGAATCGAGGATGGCGTTTATGTTTTGCTTCAGGATATTATTGGCGCATTCAAGCTCGGAGATGCCGGCCTTCAACATCATAAACTCGGCATCCTGCTCATTAACTCTATTCTCAAGATCTTTGATACAGGCTTCCTTTTCTTCAAGCCCTTTTTTAAGGGATTCTATATAGCCATCCATTGCCTGTATCTGGCTGGCCTGACCCTGAAAAACCTCTTCCATAATCCTGTCCGGCTTTGCAATTTCCTCGAATTCAGGGCTTGAATATCCTTCGGGTTTCTTGAGCAGCACCTTAAGGATATAAATGAATGCCAATGATTCAGTGCCGCAGAGATAGTCCATTGTTTTTTCTGTGGGATGAAGGTCAAGCAGCTTCAGTCTCTCTCTTATTATCTCAGCCGGCAAATCACGAACCTGATAATCAATCGAATCAATATACAGTCCTGCACTTTCTATAAGCCCGGTTATGGTCTTCAGAGTGAAATACTTCAAATGAGTATTGTCAAGAATTCCAAGTTTTTCATATTCAAAGCTCCCAAGCAACAGTTCCAGCCTGATAGCTATGTTTGCAATATTCGGCACTGAGATTAATATACAGGCATCGTCTTTAAGTATATCCTTTACCCTTGCGAGAACTCTTTCCGGGGCCTTGAGATGCTCTATTACATCTGCGAATATTGCAACATCAAAACGGGAACCTGACAGCTTTTCGCACCATTCCAGATTTTCAATATCGCCAACGATAACGGATCTGCAATATCTTTCAGCCTGTCTGGCATCCTCTTCATCAATTTCCAGCCCCACTATTTCGCAGCCGTTCTCTTCCTTGAGTACCTTTGACATGTGGCCGCCGGCACAGCCGAACTCAACAACTTTCTTGTTTCTGCCTGCCAGATTTACTATCCTGGTATGAGCGGAATTGGTTTCACTGAGGTTTATATCTTTATAGTATTTTCCCATTGGTCAACAGGGTTTCATCAAATATAGTTTATTTCAACAGGCACATATACCATTGTATGAATATGTTTTAAGGTCTTTGATACGGTACTGAAAACCACACCGTTATCAACCCAGTCGAATGTCCTTGTATTGAATCTTCCATGATCATCACTTTCACTTACTGCCATGGTGACGCTATAATTACCGTCCCTGAGGATATTCCTGAACCGGAAGTCAACAATAAGATGATCTCCGGCCTTTTTTGGGGGAATATAAAATCTTTCCACAAAAAGATTGGTCCCGATAATTTCAATTCCGTTCCTGTCTCTTATGTGAAATCCAACATTTACCATCTCACAATCTGTAAAGAATTCCATATGACCCCTGACAGTGATCCAGTCGTCAAAACTGCACCGGGTAATGGGCTGCTCACTGTCGTTAAGCAGTTCCATATTCTGAATGCGGACCTGCCCCGTACCGGAACGCATATCTTTTGTTCTTTTAAGAAACTCCTCATCCTTTCTGAAAACCATATCTCTCGGTGTCTTTTTGTCTTTGATCGATTGTCCGTCAATTTCTTTTACAATGTCCCCAAACCCGGGTATAACGTGGCCAGGCTCTTCCTGCATCATTTGATAATAATATTCGTCCACAACCTTTTCTGATTCGCCTTTTTTTATTATTACACCCCTGTCAAGCAGTACAGCCTCTTTAAAAAGCGATTTGACAGCACTCATATCATGAGTCACAAGGACAATTGTAACGCCACTTTGTATTAGTTCCTTCATCCTGCGCATACACTTGTGCTGGAAATAAATATCACCCACGGCCAGGGCCTCATCTACGATCAGGACATCCGGATCAACATTTATCGCCACAGCAAAAGCCAGTCTGACATACATCCCGCTGGAATAGGTCTTTACGGGCTGATAAATAAAATCGCCTATATCGGCAAAAGCGGCGATTCTCTCAAAACGGGCATCTGTCTGATCGCGGCTCAGGCCGAGGATCGCTGCATTGACATAGACATTCTGCTCACCTGTAAATTCAGGATTAAATCCTGCTCCGAGTTCAAGCAGCGCGGATATCTTGCCTGTTAACTCGACACTGCCCGACGTAGGCCTCATTATGCCGCATATGATCTGGAGCAGAGTTGATTTTCCGCTGCCGTTGCGGCCTATGATTGCTAAATTATGGCCCTTTTTCACGTCAAATGATATGTTGCTCAGGGCATTGAAATCATCATGATACTTCCTGCGAAAAGGATGAAAGGTTTCTTTTAACCTGTCTGCATGGCTCTTGTAAAGCCGGTAGGTCTTGGTTACATCTCTTACGCTTATGATCGTGTCCTGTTTCATTGTAACGAACCGGATATACGGGGCCTGAGCACAAAGTACAGGCATGGTTTTGCCGGGCTCCGTCCCCGAAACTTTTTAACTGTCATTGCATCCCTATAAAACATCGGCAAACTGCGGTTTAAGTTTCTGAAAGATTATCGCGCCAATTACAAATATAACAACAGTCACTGCCCAGAAATACATTGTCTGATACGGATGTCTCCAGAACGGACAGAAGTATATAAAGGATTCACGGTATCCCTGAACTATGTAGAACATGGGGTTCAGTTGCAGTATCTTCTGAATCCGCGGTGGCATGATTAAGATATCCCAGAAAATAGGGGTCCCCCAGAAACAGATCTGCAGCAGGACCGCTACGATCTGGCCGATATCTCTCACAAATACATTCAGAGCGGAAAGAGCCCAGCCAAGTCCGAGTGACAATACGCAAAGACACATTAGATAGTAAAAAACCTGAAGGTAGTAAAGGCTGAAAGGCATTTTCTGAAAAACAATTAATCCTATAAGAACAAGTATAAACACTGAATGCGCAAAAAGAGATGAAATTATTTTTATTACAGGCAGTATCTGCGAATAGAACATCGTCTTTTTAATAAGGTGGGCATTTGAGACGATTAAACCAACCGAACCATTTATAATATCGGCAAAGACAAACCAGGCGCTCATCCCTGCAGCAAGCCAGACAACAAACGGGACATCGTTGGCAGGTTTAATCCTGAACCCGATGCTGAAGACAAGCCAGAAAATAAAAATCATGACCATCGGATTTATGAATGCCCATATAAAACCCAGCAAAGATCCAATATAATGGCTTGCCACTTCCCTTCTGGCCAGGGAAAAAATCAGTTCCTTCTGCAGGAACACAAGCCTTATGAAGTAAAAAAAACTCTTTATCATATCTTTTTGCCCCTGCCGGTATCCCCTGCCCTTTTTATCAGGTACCTGCACAAAAGCCCTGACCCCAGGAGCAGATAAAGTAATTGCGGTATCCAGGAAAAGAGGACCATCGGCCTGAATTCAAGGATTACCTCATCTGTTTGTGGGGGCAGAATAACCCCCTGGTAAAACCCGTTGATTCTTACTGTATCAAGATTCTTCTTTTTTGCACGGGCCTTCCATTGAGGATGATACTGCTGGCTCAAAAACAGCACTGTTTTCTCAGGACAGGCTGAAACCCTGAAATGCTTTAAATCGTCGAAAGAGACAATTTGATTTATTTTCAACCGCTCACAGTTATTGAGAAAACCGCACAGATCAACATCCTGATCAGATTTTCCAATTGTGTAGTCAACTATCTGTGCCTCTAAAACCGGCAGAGGATCTTTTTTATAAAAGCTGATCCCGTTAATCACACCAGTCTTTTTGAATAAGTTGTTATCAAGGTTTTCCCGGGAGAGCACACAACTCACTCCTGTAAAACTCAAAGCCTCTTCACCCAGTTTTGAATCATTATCTATGGTCTTAAAATGCCGACCGTATGCTGACGTGCCGGCATCACTTAATTTCAGGACCAGTTTCTGATAGTTCACTGATGAAAGTGAATCGTAAGAGAAGATGCTCTTAATCATAAACAGGGACTCCTGGTTAGGGGGAAGTACGTTTACATTGCCAACCTTTGCGTATCTGTAAACACCCTTCAGTTCTGCTTCCAGTTTTTCCACAATGGGAGATCCTGTATGGATCACTTCCAGAGGGCGCAGCAGCATCATGCTGTGGCCGTATAACATGACTGAGCACACTACCATAACCGGAAGAAACACAGGCAGGGGTCTTATGGTAAAAAGGAATATTCCGAAAAGCATGCAGCAGCCTGCAATTATATACCCTGCGTGTACTTTTTCATACTGGCTGTACCAGACTGCTGACATTACAAGCAGCAATGCCGCGAACAGTAATGACGAAAGTTTTCTGCTGATTCGGTTTTTCAGGATATCATTAAGAGCATATCCGCACAACACAAATCCCGGGATTAGAGCCCCGCCGAGGATATGCATTGGTGACAGATGAAAACCCATATGCCTCACCGCAAAAAGATAAGCGGCAGGCCAGACGGTTAATAACAGGCAGAAAAAAATAAACAGCTGCCACGCCAGTAAAATCCTCCATCGCCTGATCGCAAATGACATCAGCAAAAGGCCGAAATACAGGGGCGTAAAACTTATCCCGTTGAATACAAAAGGATAATCAGGCCTTACAGGATTTCCAGCCCAGAAGGCATCAAAGATCTGGCCGGCATAAATAAAAAAATCCATGGCACTTTCTGTCCCGGGCAGTATACCGGCAAAAAATGCATCGGATGCACTCAGTCTCGCTGAATTCAACGCAGCCACTGCCAGATCAGAAATTACGGGCGATGCCATTGCCAGACCGGACACAGCGGATGCGGCCAGCCAAATCCCGTCAAAAAACTTTTCCGGCCGGCTTCTCCCTGACCCCCACAGGCGTATCACGGCGAACCCTGCGAGCAGGTATATATTCAATATTATGAATTGGGGGTATCCCGTCATCAGCAGGCTGTATGCTGCAAAGGATATCCCAAGTGCCCTGGCATATGATCTACGGGCGACAAATCCCTCAATAAGCCAGAGCAGACAAACTGTCCAGCAGATCGTTGAAAGAAATATTGCAAAGGTCAGCCAGTAGGATACATAGGCTCCTGTTGACAGGCCTGCTGCAGCAGTGGCGCATGCAAGCGGGTGAAGGCCGAGGCTTCTTAAAAAAAGGAAAAAAAATATCCCGGTAAAATATACGGTTAAGACTGTCAGCACCGTATAAAACACAAAAGGATTGCTGGTAAAAAAAGACAGTAAATGTGATACGATCCAGGCCTTGCCCAACCCTGAAAACTGACCGGTGGGGCGGCCAAGCTGAACATACGGATTCCATGTTGATATCCAGCCGGCATGGTTGCCGTTCAAATGCTGGTTGATCTCCGGGATATATACACTGCTCTGATCGGAAAACTTTCTGTTGCTCACATTTCCGTCTTCTTCGGCGCGAACCCCGAGCTCAATATCGTTGTTATGAGGGAATATGACTTTGCCGCGAATAAATACCCCCCCAAAATATAAAAACTGCACCAGGAGAAGGAAAACAAATGCACCGCGGCAGCCCATTGCAGCCATTAACTATTTTCTCCTCAGCAATTGATAATTGCGCGGAAGACAGTCGCTCTCGATATTTTCAAACTCATCCATAAGATGACGCCAGACAAGGGCATGCGTATTTCGAAAACGAAAATCATTCCTTCCGTCAAGCGCAATATCCCCTAAAATTACCCAGTTGACGTTTTTTTCCTTTAACTCCTTAATCATTTGATTCTGTCTCTTCTCTGTTTCCCTGAACAGTAAATATATATCCCACAAAGGAGACCTTCTTTCCAGTACTGGATAAACCCCCGGCCAGTGAGGGATAAGAAGAAACCCTTCGTCTGGAGGCACCTTTTGCCTGTTTATCTCTGTTACACACCTTATTGAACGGGCAATGTACCTGTATACCCAAAGCTCTTCACCATGGATGTCCTCTTTTACAAAAACTCCCCCTGGTGAATTAGCCTTCACATACCAGGGGCTTGCCGTTACTGCTGAAAAAAATGACATTATGAAAACACACCCCAGAAAAATACCGGCAATTGTCTTTTTAATTTTGCCCTTGAATAAAAATGGCAGTGACAGCGCCCCGATCAGAAAAGGCGGTATTCCAAGGGCAAGATGAGCAAGGTCTGCTCGCGAAAAGGCATAGTGCATATATAGAGCGCCTGTAAAGACTGATGCGACCAGCAGGGCCTTGCGTTTAAGGTCATCCCTGCTGCAGCGGAGCAAATAAGCCCCCGCAGAAACATAAAAAACCGGAATTATGAAAAACAGCGTACCTGTTGATATCCCCTGCGCAATATCCATGATACTTTTTTGCCCGAAATCAACCCTCCAGGGCCAGGGAATGGGCAGGAAGAAGTTGGTGCTCCGGACCTTGAAGTGAAACAGGATACTCTTAACAAAACTTTCGAAAAAGCCGGGAGCCAGGATTGAGATAATCAGCATTGGGGAATACCCGACAGCTATCCCTGCCCCCCAGATCATTATTCGCCTTGCAGGGTGGGTTCTGTCAATCCTGCCCCAAATGATCAAAATGATAAACAGGAATGAAACAAAACCGTACAAGCCGTGATTTCGACCGAAAATCGCCGCCGCCCCGATAAATACGCCGGCTGCGAAAAGCCTTCCGGGGGAAGGCTTTTCTATCAGGATAACTGCAAAATATACACCTGTTAATGCAAGGCAGTGATCAAAAATCTTGTAATTCGGTTCCATCCAGATAACCAGCAATACCCCCGCAACCGCCAGCATCAACCAGGACCTTATTGCACGGCGCAGGGCCAGGAGGCCTGCAGTAATCCCGACAATCTGAAATATGGCAACGGATTTCCTGAGTCCGATGATCCCGTTCCCGAATACCTCAGACCAGGCAGCCGACCAGAAATACCGGCCTGGATCATAGGACTGGAAGTCCCGCAGCGGTACCTCTCCAAGGGCAGTTCGCACTGTACCGTACCAGAGGAAACCTTCGTCAGCCAGGTTTACAAGGATATCCCCCTGAAGCCAGAAATAAACGACAGCAAATGCGGAGGCCAGCAGGGCGGCTTTTGCGACATCAGAAGGCCTTTCAAAATGGACTGGGTCGGCTTTCATTTTACATAAAAAACGCTTTAAGAGGTTGAGCAGATGATCAGCTGTTCATGGTATCCAGTAAATAACCTTGACAGGCAGATGCCTTTTCCCTAACATTTTTAAAGTTTTTTAGGTATTTTGATGATAAAATTTAGTGTTCTCGTAAAAAGTCGTCACCCCGGCCAGCCAAAGGCTGATAAATTGCAACCGGGGTCCAGAGGTTTCATAAGTGGCTGAAAAGACTGGATGCCCCCGGATCGTGGTCCGGGGCAGGCTTATCAAGTCCGGCATGACGATTGATGTTTTTAATCGCCGGAGTAATATATCAGGAGTTGATGTTATTATGAGGTCTCATGGTTTAAAACTCTCCATCTGCCTGCTTTTGACAGTGGCAGCCCTTGCCGCTTACTGGCAGTTGCTGGACAATAATTTTATTCACCTGGATGATTATGAGTATGTCATTGAAAACCCCCATGTTAATAAAGGCATTACAAAACAGGGGGTAAGATGGGCATTCTCATCTTTTTACGCCAATAACTGGCATCCATTGACATGGCTTTCCCATATGCTGGACTGTCAGCTTTTCGGGTTGAACCCCGGCATGCACCACCTGACAAATCTTCTGTTTCACATCGGCAGCAGCATCATGCTTTTTCTTGCCTTTGCAAGGGCTACGGGGGCACTGTGGCGAAGCGCATTTGCTGCCGCCCTGTTTGCGCTCCACCCCCTTCATGTGGAATCTGTAGCATGGGTAGCGGAAAGAAAGGATGTGCTGAGCGCCTTTTTCTGGATCATGACCATATGGGCCTATATCCTATATGTGGAGAAAAAGGGCGTTTGCCGGTATCTCATGGTACTCCTTGTGTTTGCCCTGGGTCTCATGTCCAAGCAGATGCTCGTAACCCTTCCTTTTGTCCTCCTGCTCATGGACTACTGGCCCCTCGGCCGCATGGATCCTGGACAATGGACCGCTAGACCCGGTCCCGGTATCAGTCAATCAGGAATTTTTCAACTGGTCCGGGAAAAGATTCCCCTTTTCGCGCTCACGGCGGGAGGCACTGTCATTGCCTTTCTGGCACAGCATAGAGGCGGATCCGTAGCGTCCCTTGAGGCGCTCACCCTGAATAGCCGGGTATGCAATGCCCTTGTTTCTTATCTGGCCTACATGGTAAATATGATATGGCCTTCCGACCTTGCGGTTTATTATCCTCACACGGGAGAATATCCCCTGTGGCAGGTTGCGGGGGCCGGCCTGATTCTTTTCTTTCTCTCTCTTGCCCTGCTCTGGTGGGGCCGCAGACTCCCTTATCTTGCAGTGGGGTGGCTGTGGTACCTCGGCACACTTTTGCCGGTGATAGGGCTGATCCAGGTGGGGGCGCAGGCCATGGCAGACCGCTATACCTACATACCCCTCATCGGCCTGTTCATTATTATTTCATGGGTTATCCCTGATCTTCTGCAGAAAAGGAAAAATTATCGGATCATGCTTTCGCTGCCTGCAGTTATTGTGCTTTCAGCACTTATTATATGCACCTGGCTGCAGGTTCGCCGCTGGTCAGATACCATCACGCTATTTACCCACACCCTTGATGTGACTGCCGACAACTGGCTGGCGCACAATGCCCTTGGAACTGCACTGAAAAAGCAGGGACAGCTTGAGAGTGCCATTGCACATTATTCCGAAGCCATACGCCTCAGACCCCATTACCCTGACGCACATGTCAACCTTGGAGTTGCATTATATTCCGGAAACATGCTGGAGCAGGCAGTCTGGCATTTTTCCGAGGCGATCAGGATTGAACCGGAACACGACGGAGCCCATGACAACCTTGGAGTCGCCCTGGCCAGGCAGGGAAAGACTGCCGAGGCCCTTGACCACCTTTTAAAGGCATTAAGTATAAATCCAGACAATGCAAAGGCTCACAACAACCTTGGCAATACGCTGGCTATTATGGGAAGATTTGACGAAGCAGTCAGGCATTTCAGAGAGGCGCTGAGAATCAATCCTGACTATGAAAATGCAAAACGCAACCTTGATCATACACTGAAAAGGTCAGATGCGCCAGGCAGTCCCTGGAGGACTGTGCCCTGACATCTATCAAACGGGAAGGTGCAAATAAGATACCCCGCCGCAGGCAGAGCCGGTATTACTGTTTCTTTTCTGGGCAGTCTCTCATATGATACCACACTCCCTTCACAAGCCTCCAGCATTCAGTAAAATCGCGTTTTATGCCCTCCTTTGGTAAACCGAACATCCCGAACGGGAGATACCTCATATTCATGAATGCCCTTGCACTATCTCCTTCAATTGAAATATCCTTCACCGATACCTCAAACCATATAATACCTCCCGACGAAAGGCCTTTGACATAGTTTGTCATGCTGACCTTTTCCCGGTAATCAGGGTCTTCAAACAAATAGCATTCAGCAAATTCTCCTTTTATTTTGTGCTGCCAGAATTTTTCCACGCGTCCCCTTAATGCGGAGTCAGTGTCGCCCGCATTCTTCATGGAAGCACACCCGGAGAAACAGCCTGCTGCCGCGCAGACCAGCAGAAACAGCAGTATGGATATAAAATCGTTTTTTCCATCTAATTTCATGGTGTTCATCTCTTTTTAAATTACCGGCACCTGTCTGAACAGGGCCGAATGGTGCTAGAACCTGGGGTATACTGGAATGTTTTCAGTAAAAGATCATTGAAGGGATTGAGAAGGCGAGTCATATAATGACTCGCCTTCTCAGGTTAATTGGTTAGTTGTTTATTTATTATTTAATCACCATTTACTCCGGCAAGCCTGTAGTGCCATGGAGCCATCATTGACCTGTACAGCATTCCTGCAAGGTCGTAGTTGAGATCAAAGATCGCAACGCCGATTGACGGCAGGGCATAAGGTCCACCATCTCCATAGATAGGTCCTAGCTGACGCTGGCCATTCCCAAGGGCTATATCGCGCATTGCAAAATGACCCATGGTGTAATCTGCAGGCCAATTCCACGGCTTCGGATTTGTCAGGAATCCGTTTGCATCGGTAATCAATCCGGTGGTCACCGGAGCAGGTGCCCCAACCCTTATTATGTTCACCTCATGTTTTATGTACTTGCATACAGGAGGTGGTTCCGGATGCCATGGCGATCCTGGAGGAGGTGTATATTCAGGTGTGGATGTGGGGAGATTTTGTTCCATATCCCACACATAGGGGTACCCGGTTACTATACCATTCCCATACTGGTAATCGAACCACTCTTTGATGGTCATGTCCGAACCATTACATGGATCTTCAACACTGCGGTAAGCTCCCCAGGTGCCTACCTTAGCCGCTTTATCACCTCTGTAATCGTACACGGCATTATAGTAGTCATTGGCATTCGCGAATGCGGCATACAGTGTACTGCTATTCCAGTACGGCCAGTCAGCAAAGAAGAAGTGATAATGCTTTGTGAAGAAATCAATTACCACGTCCGTTGTGTAAAGTCCCTGGCCGGGAACCATAAAGGCGCCGTCAAAATAATGGTACCAGATTTCATTGTTTGCAAGGGCAGCCTCAAAGTCATCAAGGCTCCAGGTATTGTTGAACCCGTCAACAGCCCAGGAGTTGCATCCTCCGGTTAACTGAGCCGTTCCGATCAGATCATTTCCATCCCTGAACCCTGGTCCGATTGTGGTGGCCCAGTTTTCATTGATATAATGTGAATCAACCCAGTAAGGTATCCAGAAGAGTGTATCAACCGGATATACGATTGCGCCGCCTACATACCCGTCACGGTGGATTACAGGTAATTCATCTGAAACGGCTGTCCTGAAATCACGCACGGCAACAAAATTGGAAAGCTGCAGTCTCGCATTTGAGGTATCGCCCATTGAAAAGGCACCTGCAAGCACGTTTCCGCAGTCCAAACCCCAGCGCGCTGTCATATCTGAGCCCCACTCGACAGAGTCTATCAGTACTAAAGTGGGATCGCCGCCATTCACATTTGTCCATGCTCCAATGCGTGCAAGGGGAGCAAGACTAGTATAGTTATAAAAAAGGGCGTCCATTACATCAAAGACATTGACAGCACCATCCGGATAAACACCGCCATTTACTACATTTGCCAGGACGTGCGTGTCGTCGCCGGGAGCATTGGGGTTTGAAAGCTGCCATACGCCGATAACCTCGACATGCCCTGCCTGCATTTCATATTTATCGTAATCGCTCAGGTTACTGAGATTTGATATGAAACCGCAGTCGTCAAGAAGATCTGCCTGGAACTTGGTCAGCCACCCCGGGAAATCATCCTCGGTCTGACCTGCACCTGGCGTCCAGTAGGTAAGACCTGAATTATAAAGGGTATGGTAATCCTGGCTCCATATCCTCACCTCTCCAGCCGTATATGTCTGTGCGGGCGTGTCCGTTGTTGAGCCGGGGCCGGCTGCACGGTCTATTACAGCCCAGAATACATCAAAAGGCGACAGCAGGATGATATGGTCATATACCTCGATGCTCTTTTTCCAGGATCTGAAACGCAGGTGAAAGGCAGTCCACTGGTTAGAGGTGTTCTCTATAACCATAAAGTTCTGCCACTGAACGGTCCTGTTGTCAACATCCCTGACATCATAAATAGGGAACATCAGGACATCGCCGATCCCGCCGTCATCAATAGCAACAGCAGGGACAAGCGCATTGTCTAGGACCAGCGCCAAGTCTATTGGCGCTTCCTGTGCCGGTGCCTGTGCCACTCCAAATGTCAGGAATAAGCTTGCGGCAAGTAAAAAAACATAAAATTTCTTCATAATTACTTTCCTCCGGTAAAATATTTTAAGTCAAATTGTTCAAGCCCAGAAATAAACCCATTCACTATTAATATTTTATGCATCCCTCCTTTCATAATTTTTTCAAGTGTATGTCAACCAGTCCATAACGACTTCACCTGACTTCAGTGAGGTCCGGTTAATACCTTCCTTATCTTTTTTTCTGGTAAAGTAAGATATCATGCGCCTAATGTCAAGAATTTCTTTACTGTCATCCCCTGTGCCTTCAGGGGATTTTCATTTATTCGCCTGATCCGAAATCAATTGTAGCCAGATAAACGCTTTCCGGCTCCCCGCCGGTATAAAGCAGCCCCATTCCTAACCCTATTCCCGCATCCCTGAACTCCGGGTTCAGTATATTGCGGGGCTCCTGTCTCAATGGATCCAGTTCGTCCATGAACATCTTCTTAAACATGGCCTCGACCGCTTCCCCGGGATACCCGGCTTCCCTCATTTCCTCCACTGCAAGGCTTTCACCTGCAAAAATCCCTTTATAACCGGCACATGCAATTCGATATTCGTATGAATATGCAGCCGCCTGCGGCCTGAACGAAGATCCGGGGGGGGGCCTTAAATAGGAATTGTGTGAAAAGAAATGATTATCCGCCATATCCCTGGTATGCCCCCTGGCCGCCGTAAAAAGACTTTCATCCGGCCGAAGGGGTGGAAGACCCTGTACCAGAATATCCGCAAGCTCAGGCAGGCCTGCAAGCACCTGGTCCGGATCCATGCCGAGGGCCGCAGCCGTATCCAGCGGTCTGGTCCTTGCCTCGTTTATAAGCTCCAGCAGTTTCGATTCCCAGACATGGCTCGGCGTATCATCCGCCGCCCCGGTGCCAAAATCACATGTCATAAGGATATAGCATTCCGCATCCCCCTCTGCCTCAAACATCCCGGCGCCAAAGCCGGCACCCATTTCCCTGAGGTACGGGTTCAGTATATTTCGGGGTTCATCTGACAGGGGATCCAGCTCATCTGCAAACATCTTCCTGAAAATGAGTTCCACCGCGTCCCGGGGATATGTGGCATCTGAAAATGAGGCCATCCCAATAGCCTCGCCTGTCAGAACCGGCTCATAACCGGCCCCCGTGATCCTATCATCAAAGGTCGTGCCGTCCATGGAATCATGCGTAAAATATTGACCCCTTGCCATATCTTCTGTATGGCCGGCTGCGGCATTAAAAAGCTTCTCGTTCGGCCACAGTGCCGGGAGACCCTGTGTCAGTATATCCGCAAGCTCAGGCAGGTCTGCAAGCAACTGGTCCGGATCCATGCCGAGGGATTCGGCCATGTAAAGCGGCCTGGCCCTTGCCTCGTTGACAAGCTCATAAAGCCTGAGTTCCATTGCACTGACAGGGCTTGACCCGAAATCACAGGTGGCGAGATATACATTATAATTGTACCCGTCCACAATCATGCTCCCTGAAATGAAGGAAACCCCCATCTCTTCAAGTTCAGGATTAAGTATATTGCGATTCCCGCTGCTTCCGGGTTTCAGTTCATCCGCAAACATCCTCTCAAAAACCAGCCTGACCGCCTCACCCGGCTCAATGAAATTAATGAACCCGATCATGCCAAGAGACTCGCCGGCCGCTGTCGGCAGGTAGCCCTTCTCAACAACACGATCATACAGGGTTCGGCCATCCGTAGAAACGGATGAATAGTAACCGTTTAAAAGCATATCCCGGTTATGCGCACCGGCCGCATCATACAAAATACTGTTGAATGCCAGAGGTGAAAGCCCTTCAGTCAGGATATCCCTGAGCTCCGGAAGGTCCTCCAGTATCCGCTCAGGGTCCATTCCCATTGACTCGGCCGTCTTCAGGGGATTTGAACGGGCATTGTTTATCATCTGCATAAGTTCATAATCATGCTCCGGGATACCTTCATCCTCAGCCATGACAGGGACTGAGATAAAAAAGAAAAGGCATGCCGCAAAACTGATTATTATTGATTTGTATTTCATGGATTTCATATCAAGATTTTTATGCAATTAATGTGCCGGAACAAACGCCTTATAAAAACCCGATTATTCCTCATAAATATACCTGGCTGACAAAATAACCACCAGGCTCCCTGACCGTTTACGGCTGGATACAGCCAGGGCTGGCTGTATCCAGCCATTTTGATGGATAATTAATACAACCCCCCGCGCCTTTTAAACCTCAATCCGACCCCGCTTTATTTGTGGGCGTTTGATTTTCAAGATACAAATTACGTACATGCAGTTTTTCCTTCAGATCCTTTCGAGCACTGTCAACCGCATCCTTCTTTTTCTGTTCAAGCAATACACTCTCGATACTTTCCCTGACATCGGACAGCGGAATGGTTTCCGCATCTTTCCGGTCCTCCACCATGATAACATGGTACTCGTCCTTTGTCGGGATAATATCGCTGATAATCCCTGTCTTTATCTTAAAGGCAACCTCTTCAATGTCCGGGTGAAGCATCCCCTTTTTAACCCAGCCTATATCTCCGGGTTTTGTTTTAGGCTGGTAAACAGAACGCTCCCTTGCGATTTCAGAAAAATCTGCCCCTCCCTTGAGGTCAGCTATTACCTTTTTTGCATCCTCTTCGCTCCTGACGGAGATATGCCACAGCTTAACCCTTTCCGGCAAAAAATAGTCTCTCCTGTTGTCCTCGTAGTATTTAAGGATTTCAGACTCCTCGACCCTGGCATTTTTCTCAAGATATGCAAGATACTCTGATGCGAGTATCCTGTCGATGCTGTTTTTTATCCTTAACATCACTTCCGGTTTCTCCTCCAGCTTAACCTCACGTGCGCCGTGAGCGAAAACCTTTATCTCGATAGCCTTTTCAAGCAGTTTCGGTATTAATGCTTCATTGGCGTAACGGCCCCTGACGCTGCTTGGCATTTCATCTATCATTGAATTTATGCAGGTTTCATCAATCTTCTCAGAGCCTACAGTTGCCAGGACCCTGCTCTCCTGGCCTGCCAGGCAAAGCACGGGAATCGCCTGAAGAATAAAAGCAAGGCACATTATCAAACTCGTTCTTTTTTTCATACATAACCTCCTGAATATTTCTGATTATCATTGAACTTCTCCCCCGGCCGGTTTATCCCCTGCCCGATACATGGCCGGAATGACGGAAATAGGGCATTTTTGACTTCCTGTGAACTTTTCAAAACTACTTGCTATAGGGGAAAAAACAGGTTATAGTCAATAAAAAACTTAGGGAGGGACACTGTGAAAAAAATTACACTTCTTCTGGTTGTATTTTCATTTATCGGATTATCATTTCATTATGGAAGCGGCACTGCAATTGCCCAGGACTGGAAAGCCCTGTCAGAAAAAGTTATTGAAAAATTTGACGGCAGGATCATTTCAATTGAAAAATTCGACAACAAAACGTGCTGGGCGGTTCTGAATCCTGACACAACTGACGAGCAGGCTATTAAATCAGCCGAGGAAATCGGTGAATTTATCAAAAAATCTACGGCGGCCGGTAAAACCCAGAAACCCCTTGTGCGGGTATTTGTCGGTGAAAAACAGGTTGCCGTCGCACACATCAAAGGCGACAAATACTCAGGAATCCTGCTTGTTGATAAAAGACTCAACCCCATGATGTTCAAAGGCCAGTACAGGCCATGACAGATTTCAAAGGGCTCGCTATCCTGCCTGTGTCTCTTCGGCAATAAAATATACTTATAATCGGCAGTTTTGATGGTCTCATAAAAAGTCGTCACCCCGGTGAAAACCGGGGTCCAGGTGTTTTATAAGTAATTGAAAAGACTGGATTCCGGCTGAAGTCCGGCATGACGATTGATGTTTTTAATCGCCGGAGTAATATAATCTGCGATTTTGAATCAACCGTGCCTCAACCCGTAAGATACGGCAGATATAACCTCACTGATCTCGCTCCGGCCCATCCCCACCCACAAGGGCAGTCTAAGGATACGGCCGGACATCGAATCAGTCACTTCCATGTCCCCGCACACCCTGCCGTATTTCCTGCCCGCAGGAGAGCTGTGAAGGGGGATATAATGAAAAATGGCATTGACTCCCCTGCCGTTCAATGTCTTCAGCAGACGGTCGCGGGTACTGAAATCAGGCAGTATGATATAGTACATGTGTGAATTGTGATGACACCCGGAAGGGACAGCAGGACGCCTTAAAAAGCCGTCTTTTTCCATATCCTCAAAACCCCTGTGGTACTCGCCCCATATCTCAAGGCGTCTGGCTTTAAGAATTTCGGCCTGTTCCAGCTGTGCCCATAAAAAAGCGGATATTATCTCTCCGGGCAGATATGATGACCCTATGTGCTGCCAGGTGTATTTGTCCACCTGTCCCCTGAAGAACCGGCTTCGATCAGTCCCTTTCTCCCATACAATTTCCGCCAGTTCATTGAACCTCCCGTCATTAATCAGCAGTGATCCACCTTCTCCCGAAATTATATTCTTGGTCTCATGGAAACTGTAAACCCCGAGATGCCCGATACCGCCAAGCGATAAACCTTTGTAGCTGGATAAAATGCCCTGTGCGGCATCCTCTATGACAAGCAGCCCGTGTCTCTTCGCAACTGCCATGACAGTATCCATCTCACAGGCTACACCGGCATAATGTACCGGAACTACTGCCCTGGTCCTCGCTGTAATTGCAGGTTCTATCCTGGTCTCGTCAATATTAAGCGTATCACTTCGTATATCAACAAATACAGGTACTCCGCCACGAAGCACGAATGCATTCGCTGTGGAAACAAAGGTATAGGAAGGCATGATGATTTCATCACCGGCCTTGATATCGGCAAGGATAGCAGCCATTTCCAGGGCGCCGGTGCAGGAATGAGTAAGAAGAGCCCTCCTGCAGCCCGTGTGCTCCTCCAGCCATGTTTGACATTTTTTAGTGAACGGGCCGTTGCCTGAAAGCTGTCCAAAGGAATGTGCCCGGCTGATATATTCCAGTTCTCTGCCTGTCAGGAATGGTTTGTTAAAAGGTATCTTCAATATAAGTCTTCCTTCCGGAACCGGGTTTTCGCGCAATCAGGAGAAGGGATCCGCCGGCAGGGAATGAAAGCCCGCAATTAATCAGGGCGCGCTCAAGATCAAGGGCCTTTTCAAGCACAAGATCTAACGGCTGTCCGAGCTTCAACTCTGCAACAGGGTCAAAGTTCCTGCCTGGCCTGTTTTTGAACAGTCGTGATAAAAGCATGAGAGGAAATATTATCGAGACAAATGAAGTCATCCTTACTATTTCAAAGCCGGCATTCCTAACCCTGGCCCTCAAGTCACCGGCGCAGTACCTGCGGACATGGCAGGCAAGATCATCCAGCCTGCTCCACAAAAACGGATGCTGGGGCACAGTCAGAATCATCCCGCCTCCCGGGGCTACAGCCTTGCAGATCTGCATTAAAACCCGTTCATCCTCCCTGACATGTTCGAGTACGTCAAAGGCGCCCATTACGTCGAACTCATCCTCAAAAGGAATCAGCCTGCCGTCCATTTGAAAAAGCTGTGCATTTCTCAGGCGTCTTGAAGCATAAAACAACCCGGCCTCATGTATTTCACTCCCGTAGAGCGAGAGATTATGGAATTTACTCTCAATACCTGAGAGCACAAATCCCGTTCCGCACCCGATTTCAAAAAAACTGCGTGCTTCAGGGAAAAAACGCCTCAAAGCCCAGTTTATCAGGCTGTTGCGTGAACGGAACCAGAAACTGGAAGCTTCCAGTGCATAAAGTTGTTCAAAGTATTCCGGCCTGTAAAATTCACCGCTATCCGGTATTTCATTTATAAAGGACGGGCAACCACAGACTGATTTCGGGCTGAAATGACACAGTGGACACTGCCATCCGGACCCGTCAAATTTTGTGCCACATGCAATACAGACCTTCATGGTCAACTCACTTCGGTTTTAACGCACTGGTTTCGCGGGGAAAATCCACCTTCTTTAAAACAAATGTATGAGCAATCAAAAGAGGCCATAACACATCCATCAGATACCAGCCGAACCTGTTGACATGCTCAAGGCATCTCTGGGCAATGCCTGTAATTCCTCCTGACCGGCCCTGGGGAGCAGGGCGTATCTCCAGAAGATCAAATCCATTTCTGCGCCCCAGGATTTTCATTCCCTCGAAAGAGAAAAAGGCGGTATGCCAGGGAGGGCAGAAAACCTGCTGCAATTGAGGAAGGGGCCTGTGCAGTGATCCCAGCCCCAGGATTCGTCCCATTAAACCGGCAAACCCGGCCGTAGGCTGAAGGGTTATTAAAAGGCCGTTATTTTCCAGCAGTTGCCTGGCACCTGACAACCACCTCCCGTGATCAGTCAAATGCTCAAACACGGTACACAAAACTATTGCCGAATACCTCTCTCCTTTGACTTCTTTTATATCGCCCTGTTTCACCGGCAGGCCAAGTTCCCTGCAGTAACCTGCCATCTCGCTTGACATTTCAACGCCCTGGCACTCAAATCCATTGTCAGTCAGCATACCCAGAAGACCGCCCCACCCTGTTCCATAGTCCAGAACTTTTCCCTTGACTCCGTAGTCCCTTAATACCCTGATAATGGCCCTGTAGTACGGCCCGGCCGAGGCCCTGCAGCGATCCGGATCCGATTCGTAATGTGATACATTTGCATACTCAGACTCATATGAAAGTGCTGTATCAGCCTCGTCCGGCATTGGTAAAAGCTGTATCGTACCGCACGATGAACAACGGTGATATTCATAATCCAGCCGTCGTCCGAACAAAACCAGATTACCTTCACATGCTATGCAGGAGGAAGAATTTTCTGCCATTAAATCACTTCTGCAACCAGGGGCTGCTCAGGGCTCAGCAAACCATTTATGAAAAGTGTAATACGCCCGGCAAGGTACAAAACCCAGCCTTGCCCATACCTTTTGAACTGCGAGGTTATTTAACTGCGTCGAAACGGCCATACGCACAGCGCCTTTCGAAAGGCACCACTTCATTCCCCTCAGAATAAAAGACCGGTATATTCCAAGCCTCTGCGCTGAAGGCGCAATGCCGAACAGAACCCCCTCGCCTTCTTCCCTGTTTTTCAGTCGCAAAGTAGCAAATCCCGCTACAGAGCCCTCTACTTCAGCCACCAGGACCTCGTCTGCAGCTTCCCCGGAAACACAGGAATTAAACGCCCAGGATATATAAGCTTCATCACACTTTCTGCGATCCAGCCTTTCATCGGCATGATAATGCCCGAAGTAACCTCTGAAAGCCTCTGCAGCCACATTTCTAACGGCATCCTCATCGCCGTCGATCAACGATCGAACAGGAATCCTGCAGATGTCCTTGGGAATCGGTTCAGTCATGAGATCCCGCTCATAGTGTATCAAAGTGTCCATAAGCAGGAACCCCAGCTTCTCCATAGCCTGAGCCGTCCCGAGCTCCGAGACCGGACATCTTGCTATAAGCAGTTTCACGCCCTGAGCCAGGCAGAATTCCATGACGGCATTAAGGCTTTCAAGGGTCACATCTACAGCCCTTGCCGTACGAATTCCAAAATGATCCTCATCTATGGGAGACAGGAATATCTGTGTCAGATCCGGGTTCATTGATGATTCCGGCCGGAATAAAATCCGTGGTGTTGCGTATGAAACTGTTAGGACGCCCCATGCTGGAAAAATGCATGCGTGCAAGATATTCGCCGATAATGCCAAGCGCAAACAACTGAGCTCCGGAAAAAATGGCAATAATTGAAGCAAGAAACGGAAAGCCGGGCACACTGCCTCCTTCTATCAGATACCGGCAAAAGACATACATGAATACGCCGATCCCGAACAGCGTAACCCCGAAACCGACCATGCTGGCTAAACGCAAAGGCCATATACTGAAGCCGGTCATCATATTAAGGGCGTGAGAAACCAGTTTGCCGAATGTGTAATTGGATACGCCGGCACGCCTCGGGTCATGACGCACATGGATAGCTGAAAAGCGTGTTGTCCCCCAGCTCAACAGGACGTCAATGGAAACGAAAGGGCTCTGATAACCGGCAAAAGCACCGCGCAGGTGCGTGCGGAAAGCCCTGAAAGCGCTCGCTCTGCGGGCTGTTTTGGCACCCATAACGCTTTTCAGAGCCAACCTCGTCACCTGTGATGCAATATTTCTCCAGAGACCATTTTGCCCCGCCACTGGCTCCCCATATACCACATCATACCCCTGTGACAGTCTATCCAGGAGCCTGGGAATCTCTTCAGGCGGATGCTGGAGATCATCATCCATTGTAATGATCACTTCATTGCGGGCTTCCCTTATGCCGCACAGCAGGCAATTGTGCTGGCCATAATGTCGCATAAGATTGATGCCGCGTATCCAGGGATATTCCCGGGCAAGATGAAAAATCACATCCCAGCTCCGGTCACGGCTGTCATCATTAACCAGAATAAGCTCGTAATGGCCAGCCTGCGAATCCAGAACCTGTTTCAGACGCAGCGCCAGTTCACGAAGAGAAAACTCGCTGTTATAAACGGGAATTACAACTGATATATTCATGCTATACTCATAACTATGGTCCTGTCGGGCCATTTCTGGTTAAATACAGCCGGTAAGATCAGGGATTTTCATTATGGGGCTCAAGCTTAAAGCCCGATGAACCGCCTGACCTCCCGGATTGCCATATACTGCTTTTAAGGTTGAGCCTGGCCTCTACATATTCAGGCCTTATACGAAGGGCTTCAGAAAAATGGGCAATTGCCTTTTCAAACATCCCCTGCCGGGCCAGAACAACCCCGAGGTTGTTGTGTATTTCCGCATTTTCCGGTTCAATTCTGAGGGCTTTTTGAAATTGCCCGTATGCCTTTTTGAGTTTTCCCTGCCCCGCCAATGCAGTCCCCATGTTATAGTGGGCACTGGCGAATCCGGGTCTTATCTCAATTGCCCTGGAAAAATGGCTGACTGCGCCTTTTAAATCTCCCTTCTGTGCCAGGGCATTACCCAGGTTCAGGTGCGCATCTGCATCGTCAGGTTTGATCCTCACCACTTCTGAAAAATGGATAATGGCAGATTCTAAATCCCCTTGCTGTATCATTGCATTTCCCAGATTGTAGTGTGCAATCACATGGTCAGGGTTTATCCGGAGGGCCTCAAGAAAATGCCTTATCCCCTGGCTCAGATCACCCCGCCTTACCAGAAATTTACCGAGATTCGTATGAGCCCTGTAGTTCTGCGGATTTTTGGACAGGACATCTGACCAGAGCGTTATTCCATTTGCCCAGATTCCGTTTCTCAGATATGCAGCAGTTCCCATTGTCGCGATAACAGCAACAGATACAATACAGGCCAGGGCCTTCCTCTTTGATAATAATTGAAAAACGGCATAGCTCACGCCGATTGCAAAGCCATACATGGGGAGGTAGAGCCTGTGCTCGAACATTGCATCCCTTATTGGAATTATACTGGATTCAACGGAAAGAGTTATAAAAAACCAGAATATGGCAAATGTGATAACGGGCCGTTTCTTTATGCTCCAGAGACCGACTGCCGCGAGTCCAGTCAGAAACAGAAAAGCCAGTGGAGTAATTCCGTCGAAAAATCCCGTTTTAAAGGGATACATATAATCCAGGTTTTGACCCAAAGGCAGGAATAACAACCCAACATACATGGCCAGGACATTGAACTGGGTGCAAAGGTAGCTCCACCTGCCGACAAGTTTGGTCTCACGCGTGTGTTCCAGTATGTCCTCCAACAGGTTGGCGCCTTGACCGCCCCCCCCGAAGACTCCCAGAAACAGCAATATACAGGCCGCAAATAATACAAAAACCGGAATGATCCATATTATTTTTTTCTTCCATCCCTGCCATGTCTGATCAATAAATATATATTCCACAAGAAGAATGGCCATGGGCAGGCTGGCAGTATTCTGTTTGCTCAGAAAGGCCAGTAACCCGCAAAGGATAGATAATGAGTATAAAGCTGAAAGCTGAAAGCTGAAAGCTGAAAGGGGGCGGCTCACTAAGCTTTGACCTTTTACCTTTGAGCTTTGAGCTATAATCCTCGCCTTCAGGTAGAACATGATTGACCCCAGATAAAACATGGCGGCCATGGATGTATACCTCTGTACAATATAGGTAACTGCCTGGGTCTGTATGGGATGCACAATGAAAATTAAAGCTGCAAACAGCGAACAGTAAAAAACGGGTAATGAATAATCATAACAGCTTTGATCTTCCGGCTTTAACCTTTCACCTTCCAGCTTTGAGCTTTCAGCTTTAACCTTTGAGCTTCCAGCTTTGAGCTTCCCGCTTCCCGCCGCTTCTCCGGGCTGCCTGACAGGCGAGGCAGACAATTGACCAAACATCATCTGCGCGAGAATATAGACAAGCAGTCCGTTTATGAAATGGATTGCAATATTTACTATATGATAACCTGTTACATTATATCCCCCCAGATAGTAATTAAGCTTAAAGCTGAGATCGACCACAGGTCGTTTTGAAAATGAGCCCAAAAAGCCTGCTTGCCACAACTTTTTAAAATCGAGATGATCTATCCTGATAGAGCTGTTTTCTTCAATAGCGCGGATGTCATCGAATACAAATGGATTTTTCAGAGTATTGGAATAGGCAGCGATGCAAACAGTACACATTATCAGGACGGCGAATATGTGATATTTGAAGGATCTATGTAGCATAAAAAGGTACTGTCTGCCGGATCTGTTTTCAGCTAATTCTTAACTCTCAACTCTTATTACTCCGGCAATAATATATGTCAATGTTGTCATTCCGGCGAAAGCCGGAATCCACAATGATTTCGACTGGATGCCGGATCAAGTCCGGCATGACGATTGATGTTTTTAATAGCCGGAGTAATAACTCATTTCACCATTTCTTCCTCAGCATAATTTCCAGTGAAAACGGGGCTCCGTGGATGGCGCTGTATGTCCCCGCTGTTTCATAATGCCTGTTTGTAAGGTTCCTTGCAGAAAATACCAGCTCCATGCCTGGAACAATCACATCTTTTACGGTTGCGCTCATGTCAATCAGCCAGACTCCCGGAATTGATACCACCTTATAACCTCTTGGATAGATAACCCTGGTTTTTGAAGAATATCCCAGTCTCGAAAAAACGGATAATCTCTTGAAAGGCCGCCATGTCCCGAAAATATTAAATATACGTCGCGGGCCGGTATCATAGGGAAAAATAAGATCTTCATACTCAGGCCTGGGAAAAATGTATTTCAGATAATGATAAGTTTCATCCGGGCCGCTATTGTTAATCAGTGTAAGGTTTGCGGATAGCTCTAATTCCTTTACAGGATAAAAACTGCCTTCTATCTCAACACCTTTAATGCTCTGCTTATTCGGCAAGGAAAGTCCGGCATAAGGATCTTCCATGATGTGATTGTTCAATTTGCTGGAAAAACCGCATACCCTGAAGCCTGCATGTTCGGAAGGCCTCCATGAAATCTCCACATTCAGAGTCTTGATCTTTTCAAGCTCTGCAACATCATCTCCCAGGAGTTGCTTGGCAAAGGGAGTCCGGTAGGCAGTCCCGTACAGGGCCTTCAAAACCCAATTCGAGTGAGGAGACCATACCAGGCCGGCATTGTAGCTCAAATGATCCCTGTACTCATCATGATTATCCTGCCTCAGGCCGAATAATAAATCAAAGTCCCCGAACTTATGAGTATACTGACCAAATAATGACCATAAGCCTGTTTTATAATCCTCTTCAATCACAAGCGGCAAAAAGGATGTAGACTCCTGTGTGAGATAGTCCGGGAAATAGCTTTTCCATATGGGGGCATCATCAACATGTTTTTTTCTGTATGACATCCCGCCTGTTAAAAGCCCCTGGCCTGAAAAAAACGAACGGTCATATATTATCTCTCCGTAAGCAGTACGCTCCTTCTGGTCAAAGGTTCTGTCTATGATATCATATTCGGGGTTCAGCCACATATAGCTGCCGGTAAAACGAAGTGCCGAACTCTGGTCCAGTTCCTTTTTGGCCTCGACTTTAATAAACCCGAACATCCCCTCACGGCTTTCTCTCCAGACTAAATCTTCTTTGTCCCCACTCATTGCGTATGGTCTTCTGTAGTCGGACAGGAGGCCGGAGACAGACAAAGATTTTCCGAAGGAAAAACGGCCAGAAGCCTCAAGATAACGGGACTTTCCGGGCTTTTCATCCCCAAGCCGGGCCTCAAAAGGACTGACAGCTTTTTTACCGTCACCCCAGAATTTCACAATGTTACACGACGTATCATCTTCATCGCCCTTTCTTCCGCTGACAGAGAAAAAAGCATCCCAGAGACCTGCATCATGTCCGGCATTCAGATAAAAACCGCCCTGGTCTCCAGGACCTTTATACAGTATCCCTGTTTCAACTCCATCAAGATCTTTTCCGGTCATGGGTACGACATTGACAATACCTGCGAATGCGTCAGGGCCCCACAGAACGGATCCAGGGCCGCGAATTATTTCAATTCGTTTAACAGATGCAAGCGAGAGCTCATTGTCCAGGGGATGTAGAAATTTGGTTACGTCCGATCCTGTTGGCACCGTATCATACAGAAAAAGAACTGAATCTGGTATTCCACGCAGATAGGGTTTTGTGCCGCCGTCCTTCTTTGCCATATAGAAACCCGGGGCTATTTCCAGGGATTGCCCTAAAGTGCCTGCGCCCATTTCCTGAAAATCGCGCCGGGTAATAACCTGAGCCACTGCAGGGGCCTGACTGGCGCTTTCCTGGCGTCTTGATGCTATGGAGAGAACCTCGATATTTTCCCCTACAAACATCAGGAGAGTGTCCTCCTGAGAGGCAAGCAGTTCCTCTTCCTGCTGTGCGAAACAATGGCATGGAATCACAACGATCCAGCACAGAAAGGCTATAAAATAATACTTCAGCGTGTTATTGAAATCTCTTTTCATTTAGAAAACACTTAATCATTATGGACTCGAAATCCTTGAAAAACCCCCTTTTCCTTCATTCCATATCTGGAAAACCTTATTTCCGGACCTTTTGAGAGAGCATCAATCATCAGCCTTTGATCTTTTTTTAATCTGTCTCGCAAGGACCCTGAACTTGCCTCTGCTAAGACCGAGAAGTTTTGCAGCAGAGGTCTGGTTATGTCCTGTTGACTCAAGGGCCTGCATCACGAGATCCTTTTCCACTTCTTCAAGTGCTATTCCGCCTGCCGGAAGACGAAAACCGCCTCTTTCGTCCATAGCCGGTTCTGCCGATCTAAGGAATGAAAGTGTATCGGCAGTGATTACGCCCTGACCATGTGCGAGTATCAAAGATCTTTCTATGGCATTGGCCAGTTCCCTTACGTTTCCAGGCCAGGGATATTCCCTGAGGACCCTTTTTGCGCCTTCTGTTAGCTGAACCACACTTCCATCTCCGAATCTCCTTAGAAAATAAGTGGCAAGAAGAGGCACATCATCTTTGCGTTCTCTGAGAGGCGGAGGCAGAATAGGAAATACGTTTATACGGAACAGCAGATCCTGGCGAAACTCCCCTGTTTTAACAAGTTCGTTCAAATCCTGATTAGTAGCACAGATAATCCTCGCATCAACAGTTATTTCGTCATTGCCTCCGACACGCTGAACCTTTTTTTCCTGCAGGGCTCTCAGGAGCTTGGCCTGAGCCTCAAGGGACAGATCTCCTATTTCATCCAGAAAAAGTGTGCCGCCGGTAGCATACTCAAATTTGCCTATAACCCTTTTTACAGCGCCTGTAAAAGATCCCTTTTCATGGCCGAACAGCTCTGACTCCACAAGACTGGGTGAGATGGCAGCACAGTTTACCGGGACAAAACGCCCTTCCTTTCGGGGGCTGTTATGGTGAATATACCTTGCCAGAAGTTCTTTTCCCGTTCCCGATTCCCCGCTTATCATAACAGCCGCATCACTTTTCGCAACCTTCGAGGCAAGACCGATCACCTGAGACATTTCTTTAGATCCATATACGATTTCACCGCCACCGGCAACCTTCTCAAGTTCCCGCTTCAAATCACGGTTCTCTGCCATAATTTTTGAAAGGCTCAATGTCCTCTCAACGGTAAGTAAAATGCGTTCTTCCTCAAAAGGCTTGGTGATATAATCGGCAGCGCCCATTTTCATTGTCTCAACGGCAGATTCAACCGTGGCAAATGCCGTGATAATAACGACAGGGCAAGGCATATCCATCTCTGCTATCTCTGAAAGGAGCTCATTGCCATCCATTCGGGGCATCTTGATATCCGTTATAACCAGATCGAACGCCGTAGCCCGAATCTTTTCGAGCGCCTCCGCGCCGTCACCGGCCTGCTCAACGAGATGGCCTCTTCTCTCCAGCATAATGGAGAGCAGATAGCGCATCTTTTCTTCATCATCAACAACTAAAATATGAGCCATAAGGTCCCAGTTAAGAATTAAGAGTTAAGAGTTAAGAATTAAGAGTTAAGAATTAAAAGTAACAGTTAATTGACAAAAATCAGGGGTTTTTTCCTTTTTTTGATGTCAATAGAATTGAAGATAGAATTTTCACCAACTGATCAGTTTCATCGTATAAATCAGCCAGTCTGCCTGTAGAAATCAATCCTGAATCCTGGAGGAGTCTAAGCCAATAAGCAGACTCCCGTGCTTCTTTATGAGCAATAGACATTTTTGAGATAAAATCGGCTGTGCTTTGAGCTCCCTGCGCTTCATGTATATTCGCGCCAATAGAGGTACCTGAACGTAATAGTTGCTTTCCCAGAATTCGACCTGTACTATCGTTGTCCAGTTCACGATAAAGTTTGATAATACGCAGTGAATAGGCCACACTCCGTTCAGCGATATCCAATTTATCATTTTTCACTATAACTTTTAACTCTTAATTCTTAACTTCCCCATAAACCGGTATCTCAATCCTGAACTGAGCCCCGCCATGCTCATTATTTTTAACTGTTATCTTCCCTTTATGGGCACTTGTCACCTGAAAGGCATATGCAAGGCCTAAACCGGTCCCTTTTGAGCGTGTAGTATAAAAAGGCTCAAAAATCCTGTTCATGTTTTCAGGATCAATGCCTTCACCCTGATCTTCTATTTCAACAGACCAGACAGCACCATCCTTTGAAGCGGTAACCTTAACCACGCTATTTTCCGAATTAGCTTCAAATGCGTTCTTTAATACATTTCCGATCGCCCTGGTGAGTAAATCCGGATCAACATGGGCAAAACACGCCTCGGATGGAATTGAGGTCTGAATCTCTACCGACGGTCTGGGTTTTTGAAGATCAAATCTGACTACAATTTCATTAACCAATGAATTAACATCAACCTGTCTGAAAAACGGTTGCGTAGGACGTGCAAATAAAAGAAAATCCTCAATAAGACGGTTTAACCGCCTTATTTCATCTTCGATATAAAAAACCATGGTATCGTCGGAAGAAAGTCCTTTACCTTCTTTTAAAACATCCAGAGAACTTTTAATAATGCTCAGGGGGTTTTTGACTTCATGTGCAATCATCATAGAAAATTTGCCCAGCTCTGCCAGAGCGTTCTGCTTCATCATCTCTTCATTGGCTTCTTCCAGGGCCGTTCTGCTTCGAGCCAGTGAATCAAGCATTGCATTAAAAGCCAGAGCAAGTTCCCTGGCTTCCGGTAGCCCGCCTGGTTCAGCTCGCATGTCAAGATCTCCTTTAGCCACATCTCTGGCTGCCTGGGCAAGTTTTGTCACTGGCGATACAAGTGAACGGGAAATAAAATAGAAAATAAAACCCGACAGGCAGGCAAGGCCCGCTGAAAGCCAGATAAACCTTTGAGCCATTGTTCTCAAAAGCTTGTCAATTCCCCTGGTGCTATAAACTATTCGCACCTTTCCGATCAATCTTTCGTTTTTACCTCCGTTAGTCTCCCACTGAAAAGCCCTGCTTTCTTCCTGAGACTCTCTCAGAAAAACAGGGGCTTCTATCATAGAAAACGGTCCTGAAACCTGTTTTTTTCTGCTGCTCAATTCATTGCCGTTTTTGTCAAAAATAGTAACCCCGGAAACGTCTCTCTCGGATAAAAGATTTGCGGCGAGCCTGTCCAGCATCAGCCGGTCATCAATCAATATCCCCAGTTCTGCATTCAGCGCAAGATATCTTGCCAGAAAAGAAACCCGTTCGTCAAATCGAGTCTGAATAAACTGCCTGGAAATCTTTATTCCCATATACCCCAGCATAAAGGTTGTAGCCCCTATAAGAGTAAAAACAGCTATAATAAGCCTGAAATGTATACCAAGCCTTTTCATGGCCCAAATCCAACAGGAGGATGATATTTGCTGCCGGTTTCCATACCGAGACGATTCATTACTCTTTCATTTACCCAGACATTAAAAACAGGTTCGCTTTTTTTGACCTCCCGTTCTGATAATAACTTCAATGCCTCCTTTGCACACTGCCTGCCTATTTCACTGTAATCAAAAATAAATGCCAGCGCAGCCCCGCTTTCATAAAAAAAACGGTTATAACCTATCACCGGAACGCCATTGAAAAGAGCCTCTTTAATAACATACTGAACAATGCTTTCGGATATCACTGTTCGGTCGGGGATAAGCCACAGGGCATCCAGATCATTCCAGTTATTCTTTAACACGAGCGGGATATCTTTTCTCGAAGAAACCGCGAGAGACACTATTCTTATGTTTTTTAAATCAGCTTCTTCATACGCATCTCCAAAAAAATCAAGGTTATATTCCGGATCATAAATAATCCCTATCCTGTTAACTGAAGGCATACCCCTGTGAATCATTTCAACCTGTGTCTTGGCTGAAATATTTAATGGTATTCCAGCCGCGAATTCCAGCATCGCAAGTACTTTTTCAGGGTTTAAAACCATCGAATAAAACCTGGCCGCCTTAACTGCTTTAATATCTTCCCAAACAAAACGTGCGGCATGTGGTCCGATTGCTATAAACAGATCAATATCTTTTTTATCAAGTGTCTGAGAAAGATTAACAAGGTCTTTTCCCTCGAACTTATCAAGAAAAATAACATCTGAAATTCCCTCTCCTTCAGCGGATATCTCAGAGCTCAATCCTTCCACGGCCTCAATATATGGCCTTATACTCTGTGAAACAATAACAGCAATCTTTTGTGCCGCAACCTCCTTCCCGGCAGCTGCTCCACTATAAGATATTGATACTATTATAATAAGTATCAATAATTTAATTGAAAGGGAAAGCTTTTTCATCAATTTCTAAATAGATCGAAACAGTTGAGGCAAAAAATTCGAGGAGTATTGATGATTGAATTTCTTGAAGAGGCCTTTGCAAAACTCTTGTGCGCCTCAGGCGCAATTGTTATTCGTCCCTGCCAATGGCAGGTAAACCAGCCAAAAACACAGGCTGGTAAACCAGCCAAAAACACAGGCTGGTAAAATTTCGGGGATTAACCCGCCAGTGTTATTGCCATTTGGCACAAATATAGGCGGGTTAATATTTGAGCATGTTGACAAATCCCGCTTATCGGGGACGCCGAGACTGGTCAAAAGCGGGGGGGGTTCAGCTGTTAAAACAACATGAAATCAATGAGTATATTCTTTGAATTCCTTTACTACCTTATCGACTTTTTTCTTGAATTCTTCCGTAACTGCATCAACATCTTCAAGATCTACAACTACCCTGGGAGTTATCAGGACAATCAGCTCGGTCTTGTTAGTCGATTTTGAATCCTTCCCAAACAGGTAGCGGATTACAGGGATGCTTACCAGACAGGGTGTACCCTGGGCTGTGTCTGACCTGTTTTCCTTTATCAGCCCGCCTATTACAATTGTCTGCCCATGTTTTACAGTGAGGGTTGTAGCAATATTCCTTTTATAAAACGATGGATAGTCTTTGCCGGCGACCTTAACATTATCCGAAGCCTCGCTTACCTCCTGGGAAATATCCATAGTCACCAGTCCCCTCTCATTTATATGAGGAGTAACCGTGAGAATCACACCGGTATCCCTGTACTGTATATTCGTGGCGATTACAGGATTTTCATTTGAAGTATATTCATAATTGGAGCTTGCCACCGGAATTTCATTGGTAACATCTATTTTTGCCTCTTTGTTATCAGAGGCAAGTATATGAGGTGAGGAAAGAATATTCACTCTGTTTTCTTTTGCATAAGCCGAAAGGTCCGCCTGTATCCTGTTAGCAATCCCAATTGAATAAGCCAGTCCTGTCTCGCCCATTGTAGCGCTTAACAGACCGGAACCCGGGGTGCCTCCTTTTGTATATGACCATTCTATACCCAGATCGTTTTCATCACCCAGGGTAATCTCTGCAATGGTAGCCTCTATCAGAACCTGTCTCGGTAAAACATCAATACGTCTTAACACATCCTCAACAATACGGTAATCAGAAGGGACCGCTTCGATAATCAGTGCATTTCTAACCTCGTCAGACGTGATAGTTATCTCTCCCCTCAAACTTCCTGTCTCACCTGGAGCAAAAGTCTCCCCGCCTGCGCTTTCAGGTGCCTTCTGCACTTCCTTTGCTGTTTCAGCCTTTGCCTTTGCCTCCGCCAGGCTCTTTTCTAAAAGCGGGTTCTGGGATGTTTTAGAAAGTACCTTGTTCTTGCTTTTATCACTCTTCTTGGTTCCCTTTCCAAAGACATCCTGCAGAATACCTGCCAGCTGATCTGACTGGCCGTTTTTTACAAAGTAGACATATATCTTGGGCTCAACCTCAAGATCAGCAACATCAAGCCTGGATATAAATTCATCTATTTTATCAAAGACCTGCGGATCTGAACTCACGGCAAGCATTGTATTCAATCTCGCAATCGCAATAAACTTCACTTCAGCCTTGCCCGCAGTTGCATATAATGGAAATATCTCTCCCAGGACCTTGACCGTTTCTTCAACATCCGTATTTTTTAACATATAGAAACGATGCATTACTTTTTCAAAAAGATTAACATCAAAGGCATTAATCAACCTCAAGGCCTTGAATATATTAGCGGCGTTATCAACCACCAGAAGAGAATTAGACACCGCCTCTGAGACAATCATTCCACTTGCTGAAAGAAAGGGTGTCAACAGCTTGGACATTTCCTGCGCATTTATGAATTTGAGGGGGATAATCTGGATAATTATTCTTTCCGATTCAGGAATTTCGGCCTCTTCCCGGCCGAATCGAAGGCCAAGAGGCATGCGCGGAGCATCCTTGATACCCCCTATTCTGTAAACATTTCCTTCCTTGACGGCTGTAAAACCATTAATCTCAAGGAGCTGCAAAAAAACAGGGAAAAGATCCTTCTGTGCTATCCCTTCAACCGTATGAATCGTAACGGTTCCCCTGACATCCGGATCGATAATGTAATTGATATTTAACAGCTCAGCCATTGTCCTTACTACTTCATACAGGTCTGCATTATCAAAATTCAATAAAATACGTCCTGTTTTTTGAGCAGGCTCCTGAGCCTCTGCATTTCCTTTTTTATCGCTTTTATCTGTTTTTGCAGTTAAATCAATGTTACGGCTCTCAGCACTAATATCATCTCCGGCTTTTTGACTTTGACCAGGGCATTCACTACCAAAACAAATTGATAGAAATATCAGCCCGAAAATCAGTAAGCTTCGATCAAACCTTCTTTTTATCATGGTCATTTAATCCTTAAAAAATTATGGTTTCCTTAAGATTGGCCTTGTAATTCTTCCCGGTATCCGCACTCTGCCTGGAGGAACATCTGGAGGTGAACCCTCTTTGTCTGCCATAGTATCAATTGCCTTAGCATCAGGTTCAACTTTTGTCTGAACCTTCGGGACATCTTTTATCTGAACCTTCGGGACGTCTTTTATCTGATCCTTCTGTGCATCTTTAGAACCTACTTCAATTACTGTCGGCTTCACATCTTTTTGATTCCGTATTTCAGGTCTCCTGGCCTTTTTTTTGTCAAACAAAAGAATTTCAAATTTATCAGCCCCTTCGGCTAAAATTATGCTCTCTTTATTAACATCTGTAACCTCAAGACCGTCGATTGAATCACCGATCTTTACCCATTTGCTCTTTCGCTCCCCGGGCTCAGGTTTTAGATTACTGATTAAGGCAGATTTACAACCATCAGATATGATCACACCATAAAGTATTATTTCCTTCCTTATCTTACTTATGTTTTTAGGTGGTTGTTTCTCTTCTTCCTTTTGCTCCGCTTTTTCCGTTTCGGGCTCCTTTCTGTCAGAGGAAAAAAGATTCATGGTGGCTATTGATTCATAAACGATTTCACTTACCGCCCTTCTTTGCATGCCCTGAATGCCCTTTTTCATATCCATTCTGACCGCGGGGCCTGTAAGGGCCTGACTTTCGGTTTCGGGTGACGGCAATCCTTTTTCAGTCCAGACACCCAGGGCCTTTATCCCGAAGAAAATAACAACTGCCATTAAAATAAAATTAATTAACCATATCCTGGAAAACATAAATAACCTGAAATTTTTTACTCAGCCTCTGACGTTTAAACGTAAAAAAAGAACAGCCCTTGATCCCAGCCTGCTGCAGTATTTTGCTCCTATACCTTTTTCATATAACCTGCAACAGTAATACTGGACTGAAAAGTGTCTGACGGGCCCCTTCCACCCACACTAACCATAAGTTTCTCTACAGTCAGATATTTGGAATAGTTCTCAATCTTATAGAGAAGGTCTTTTAACTGCCTGATATCAGCAATTATGGAAAACTCAACCGGAATGCTTATATAATAGTTCTTCTCAAGATTTTCCGGCTTTAAAACGCGCACTCTTTTAATCTGGACATCACCGCTTCCTACAATTTCCGTCAAAATATTCTGTATATCGACAGCTGCAAGGGAAGGGGTCTTTCCGCTTAACAGGCCTGATTCCGAGCTTTTTAGAACCCGCTCAAGATAAGAAAGTCTTTCCTCAAATACACCTGATTGTTCTACAGTTTGTCTGTATTTTTCAAGCTGCCTTTTCTTGATTATTAACTCGGCATCTCCTGACTGCATCCCCTGAAAAAAAGGCAGTAACCTGTAAATAAGGCCAAAAAATATTAAAACAGCACCAGCTAAGATAAGATATTTTTGTTTTTTGTCTATTTTAAGCTTCAACATTGCACCTCGGCCTGAAATTCATCATTGACAAAATCCGTTCCAATTTTATTCAGCGGGAATTTTGATTAACTTAAATCCAATTCTGAAAAATTCCTTGCCGTCTCTGAGTTTTGTAATAGGAGATAAAAAGACAGCATCCTTGAAAAGAGGACAGGCCTCGATAAGAGAAATTAAATCTGAGGCTGAACCGGCATTACCCTCTATTTCAACCTTATCTTCTGTAAGAGAAAACTTCCTGAGCCATGCATTTTCAGGAATTCTCTCACTCAGTTCCTTCAAGACATCCAGAGCCGATAAACTGCCCGGGCCTAATCGGTTTAAATACTCTATCTGATCCTCTAAGGATTTGCATTCAGCTTTGATCCTGTCAATCTTTTCAATATCAGCGCTCAGGGTCTTAATTTGTTTGTTTAAATCATCAAAAGCCATTCTCTGCCTCACAATGTCTCCCAACCCCCATGAAAGGCCTGATAATACGAGCAATCCCAGCAGTGTATACATTGCATATAATCCGGCCCTGCTTGCCTTTTTTCTAATATCAGCAGGCAGAAGATTGATATCCACAGGGACTTTCTGGATACCTTTAAGGGCAAGGCCATAGGCCGGAATAAGGTCACAGGTGGAAATACCTGTTTTTGAAAGATCTATTGAAAACTCTTCAAGCTCCAGATCCCGGATTGAATTCCTGAAATTATCAATATGCGAGTCAGGACCTAAAAAAGAAACATGCATTGGGCCATAGATATCTTTGACTTTTTTTAACTCCTCTGAAATCAGCCCGTTAATATCCGAACCGTTCTCCGGAATTTTCAGAAATCTCGAATATGTCAATGACCTGCTTTTAATCAGGTTTACTTCCAGGTCATTAACATTCATATTCACCAGTAAAAGGCCATCCTGACAAGCAGAGTAAAACCTTTGTGAAAAGTAATTAACCGCTGCCGTTGAATTAATCTCTATTCCGTATATTCCTTTGCTGCCCAATCTGTCCTTCAGTTCAATGTATGGAGATAAAGCGTCTTTTCTCATAGCCACAAGAACTATCGCCAGCTTATTGTTTTCCTTGTCTTCTCCGGCTATCTGGAAATCAAAATATACATCATCCATTGAGAAAGGAACATATTTCTCCATTTCATATCCGAGGGTCTCTCTCAGATTGTCTTTTACAGCCAGAGGGAGTTCAACGAATCTTATAATTGCAAGATCCCTCTTGATCCCTATATGGATATTCGTAGAAGGAATCCTGTTTTCCCGCATGAATTCTCTTGCCAGGGCTGAAATCGTATCCAATCTCTCATTAATCGGCTTTTCCTTATCAAGGCTGAAAATGGATTGACCAGCTAACTGGACTCCCTTGAAAGATGCCTTAAGATAAACTATAGAAAGTTTGTCATCTTCTATATAAATGCCGAGGCTTGTCTGAAAAAGCAAATTTACACTCCAGATTCTTCATTGTTGAAAGGCTCTTCATATTCAGAAAAATCAAGCCACTGAACTATTTGATAACCTTTCTTAAAACTGCTGTCTATTTGTACCAGGGCCTCCACTCCTATCCTTATTCTGCTGTCATCAACGGTTCCAAATGACCTGATAGTATAATAAGGATATATCGTCAGTGTAATAAATGGCTGGATTGCGGAATAAACATCAGCGTCTAAAACGGTGGCTACTTCATTTAATGACTTGAAATCCTTTTTTTTCCTGTATTCCATAACTGCCAGAACAAGCTCATCAGTCATCTGTGGAAGCATCCGTAACATATCCGGTGAAGCAGCATTAATATTTATTTTACCCCCATCACGATTTTTTCGCCTTGTCAGGGGTCTTGTCATTCGTGTTGGCATACGGGTACGGGTTGGTATACGGGTTTGTATACTGCCTTTTTCAATTGCCTGATCACTGGCAATGACCGTAACCATGTCCTTAAGGCCACCGTAAAACATCTCCCTGGTGATACCTCTTACCAGCAATAACTCCTCAATCGAATCAAAATATCCATTCTTGCACTTGTAAGGATTGGGAAGTGAAGAGTAATAACTTTCCTCAGCGCCATTTATTCGGTGGAGATCATCTTTGTCTATCCAGTCCAGGATAGAATCAGCGATCACATCCTTTTCCTCATCATCAATATCAAAACCGTCCACCATCATCCTGAGAAGGCTCCTGTCCGCACTGTTCAAGTCAATTTTTCCGCTTTCATTATCAATTCTGATCTCAAATTTCCCAGGGCCGAACTGCACAGGCGGGATTGTTGTATTAACCCTCCAGTCAACCTCATCTGTCTCCTCTTCCAGTTCCTGTTCGCCCTCAATAATATCTTCCTTTTTCGTCAGGATACTCTTTTTGATCATTTCAGCTATTGCGCTGTTTAGCCCTGCCACTGCAATATAATATGCCTCTGTTTCCTCCTTGAAATTACGGGTAATATTAACCTCAGTCCTCATGGAATAACAAAACTCACCCGCAATTACCGACAGCGTCATCAATACCCACAGCACTAAGACAAGTACAATGCCTTTCTCTTTTTTAAGAAAACCTCTCATGGCATAATTATGACTTCTCTGTATCTTTTCCTTGAAAACCTATCCGCTTGACTCATTCTCAATACCCGCAATAAGATAAAGAGGAGCCATTTCTGTCCCTTCCGTAAGAATTATTCTAATCGCTCGCGGGAGACCTCCATCGGCTTCAGAGTCCCAGGAGTCTTTCCATTCCTGATCATCTTCATCATCTCCAACCATCAGATATTCAAAACTGATATTATGAAACCCTGAAATCAGCTCAACAAAATCTTCTTCATCCGGGTTGTCAATATCTTTCCAGTCAGAGAAAAAAACAATATTCTTTTCGTATAAATCAAGGCCCTCTTTTTCATCACCTGTTTTAGATTTGACATTGTAATAAGCATAAACCATGCCATATTTATTAACAGGCAATAAGGCAATACGTGATGCAATTCTCAGTGATTTGCTGTCACCTTTCAACAGTGAACCTTCAAAATCTTCGGGCTTGTTCCGCAGTAAACAGGCTGATGAAAGCTGTCTCTTTACAAGGCCCAGAACAGTCCTCAGTCTCTGCTGACTCTCAATGTCCCTTTCACCTTTTTCCCATGCCCTTATCCCGATCCTGAAAGCGCCAAATATTATCAATACGATCAATGAGACTATGGTCATTGAAATCATAAGCTCCAGAAGCGTAAATCCATACCCTGTCCTGGCCTTAGGAATCAAAACTTCAACTCTCATCGCCCTCAGCCCTTTCTCCCACTTTCATAGTGCTTATCTCAAAATATTTTTCATGCAACCCAGCGTTCCAGCTTATAACCACATTGATATTGTAAAGGGTAAAAGGAATTTTCGCTTCAACCTCCTCCTGTTCAGGAATATCGGCCTTTGTCTCTATCTTCCATCGAAACCCGTCTTCAAATTCGCCTTCAAGAATTTCATTTCTAAAACTGTTAGACAGAAGAGCCTCATCCATCTTTTCTCTCGCATATAAAATTGCGCGGGTATAATCAGCTGATAATTTGCCGGACCTCAGGCCGCCTGAGAAAAGCTGCAGTATTATAACAAGACAAATGGCGAGTATCGATATCGCAACGAGGGTTTCAATAAGTGTAAAACCCTCCTTAGATGAACCGCGTTCATTCTTCAACTTCGACCAGATGTATCGTTCCTGTGATAAAACCAACACTTATCCTGTATCTGTTCTCCTTGTCGTTTTTCAGGATTATCTCTCCGCCGCTGCTTCCACCGGTTGAAAAAAAGGCTACTTCAAAAATTCCGGAGACTGTTTCGCTATCGTCTGATATTGCCTTTTCCAGAATGACACCATCGGGCAGTGAGTAGATTTTATCTCCTGAATTCCCTTCAGTATTTTCTTCTGATGTTATTTCCGTATTATTCTCAGTTAATTCTCTCCCGGTAATAACTATACGGTTTTTGTCAAAATCAAATAACACCCTGAAATTTCTATTCTCCGATGTGGCCCGGCTCCTGGCATATCTTAAAGATGCAGATATCTTTTTTGACGCAGTCTTCAGATTAAGGTTGCTCATCGGCCCGATTATCCTTGGGCCCACAAACGAATAACCCAATGCAATGATCATCATTACAACCAGCAACTCGAGGAGTGAAAAGCCCTGCTTCATCCTTCAATATCTTTCCAGTTCACAATATCAGTATCTTCCCCCTCTCCCCCTGGATTTCCGTCTGCCCCCAGAGAAATTATCGAATAGTCTCCATGATCGCTGGGTGATTCATATACATAGGGATTACCCCAGGGATCCATAGGGACCTCTTTTGAAATATATGGACCATCCCATTTTTCTTCGCCGTCCGGTTTTACTCTCAATGCTTCAAGTCCCTGGTCCGTATTCGGATACTTGCCGACATCAAGCCTGTATGTATCCAGCGTTGTCTCGAAAAGAGATATCTGGGCCTTTGCAGCCCTTTGCTTGGATTTTCCCACTTTACCGAACATACGTGGACCAACCAGGGCCGCCAGGAGACCCAGAATCACCATGACAATCAAAAGTTCAATTAATGTAAAGCCCTTATCCCTTCTTTTTAATCTTTTCATACCGACTCCCTTCAAAAAGGCATTTCATTCATGCTGAAAATGGCCATCAACATAGATATCACGATGAAACCAACCATAAGTCCCATGAAGAGTATCATGGCCGGCTCCAAAAAACTTATCAGCCTCTTAACCATATTTTTTACTATCATTTCATAATTTTCAGCTACTCTAATAAGCATTTCATCAAGTCTTCCGGTCTCTTCCCCTACCGTTATCATCTGAACGGCGAGAGGAGGAAACACCCGTTTATCATTCAGGGGTTTTGACAGTCTTTCGCCACCCTTAACTCTTTCAGAAACGTCCCCCATGGAATTAACAATCACCTTATTGGTAATAATATCCTTCACAAGATTAAGAGCACGCAAAATAGGCACTCCGCTTTTTGTCAATGTTCCCAGTGTCCTTGCAAAACGAGCCACCTCAATCTTCTCGACCAATCCTCCTATAATCGGAGAATTCAGTTTGTAATAATCGAACTTAAGGCGGCCGGCGGGTGTATTTACATAGCGTCTCAGAAAATAAAATGCCGCGGCTAATCCGCCAAGAATAAGCCACCAGTATATTCTCAGCATATCGCTGAACCAGAGCAGAGCACGCGTAGATAAAGGTATTGCCTGCCCCATATCGGAAAATATGATCGAAAACTTGGGAAGAACAAAAGTCAACAAAATTATGATTGAAATCCCGCCAACGAGCACAAGAAAAACAGGGTAAACCATTGCTGACTTTATATAATCTTTAAGATCCTGTGAATTCTCCAGAAAAAGGCTGAGTCTCTTGAGGACATTCTCCAGTATACCTCCTGCTTCACCAGCCTTAACCATATTAGTGTAAAACTTTGAAAATACCTTAGGATACTTTGCCAATGCGTCTGACAAATAACTGCCGCCTTGAACGGTTTTTAATATATCCTTAAGGATTTCCTTGAATTTTGCCTTTTCCACAACATCAATTAAAATATGCAGGGCCCTGTCTACAGGAAGGCCGGCTTCCAATAAAGCTGAAAGATCCTGAGTGAAAATCACTACATCTTTGGTGGAAACTCCCTGAAAAATGGAAGAGATATTCAATGACAGAAAAAAATCAAACCTCCTGCCTTCTTTTCCAGCCAGCGCAATCCTCATGGGGATATATCCCATATTCTGAAGCCTGGATACTGCAGCCTTTTCCTCTGAAGCTTCAATAACGCCCTTGACGATCTTCCCTGAGGGATCAGTGGCCTTGTATGTATATTCAGACATTTTATCTCTCGAGCGTTACTCTTAAAACTTCCGAAATAGTAGTGACACCTTCTCTGACTTTTCGCCAGCCATCCTGTCTCAAAGTCAGCATCCCTTTACTGATTGCCAGATTTTTAATTATTTCAGTGCTGGATCTTTCAGTAATAATTCTCCTTATATCATCATCCACAGGAAGATATTCAAAAATTGCTGTCCTTCCCCTGAACCCTGTGTATCTGCATTCCTCGCATCCTTTTCCTGCGAAAAACTCAATCTTTCTCGCTTCATCAGGGCTAATATCCATAGATTTTGTTAGTTTTTCCTCAGGCCTTACAATCTCCTTACAATATGGGCAGATGACTCTTACAAGTCTTTGTGCCAGGATTCCCAACAGGGTGGAACTCAGGAGAAAACTCTCCACGCCCATATCAAGAAGCCTTGTAATTGCACCGGGCGCATCATTTGTATGGAGAGTACTGAAAAGTAAATGACCGGTGAGTGCGGATTGAATTGCAATCTCTGCCGTCTCTCTGTCTCGAATTTCACCCACAAGGATAATATCAGGGTCCTGCCGGACAATCGAACGCAGGCCATTGGCAAAGCTAAGGCCAATCTTGTGATTTACCTGAATCTGATTGACACCTCTCAACTGATACTCAACCGGCTCCTCAAGGGTGATTATCTTATTTTCCGGAGAATTTATCTTTGCGAGGGTAGTATACAGAGTAGACGTCTTTCCGCTTCCTGTGGGTCCGGTAACCAGGATCATGCCATAGGGCTGTGAAACAAGATCAATATAATTTAAGAGAACATCTTTAGGAAAACCCAGTTTTTCCAGATCAAGTATAAGCGTATCTCTATCCAGTATCCTCATCACAAGGCTTTCGCCGAACAGAGTTGGAAGAGTCGAAACTCTAAAATCAATCTCCTTCTCAGCAATTTTAAGTTTTATCCTTCCATCCTGAGGCAGCCGCCTTTCAGCAATATCAAGCTTGGCCATAATCTTGACCCTTGAAATAATGGCGGCCTGAAGACGGTCAGGGGGAGATTCAACCTCATGCAGAACCCCGTCTATTCGATATCGAACCTTGAAACTGTCTTCAAAAGGTTCAAAATGAATATCGCTGGCCCTTACCTCAACCGCATTATAGATAAGCCGGTTTACAAGCCTGATAATAGGAGCCTCTGACGCAAGGTCCCTCAAATGGTCTGCATCCTCTTCTTTTCCTGGTGATATATTGTATATATCCCTTCCAGCCTCTTCTATGATTGTCTCTAAAGATTGCGTTCCTGAACCGTATAATCTTTCGATGGCCTGGACTATATCATCCTCTCTGCCTTCGAAGGCCTCAACTTTTAGTCCATAAGCAAGCTTCAAGGCATCTATGGTATAGAAGTCATCCGGATCTGCCATGGCAATCCTTAGAGTATCGGTATTCATTGAGAGAGGAACAAACATTGACTGTTTCATAAATTTCACTGATAAATTATCTATTACAACCGGTTCCTTTGGATATTCCTGAAAAGATATTCTCTTCATTTTGTCCTTCTCACAAAAATATGTAGTTTAAGTTGCCTGCAAAACAAACATCTGAACTAATAAATTCAGAAACGGCGGGAAATTCACAACTAAGCCATAAAGTCTGGTTATCGTAGACCTTTGCAAAACTCTTGTGCGCCTCAGGCGCAATCATTATTTGTTACATCCACAAACACTGGCGGGTAAACCCTCCACAAACACTGGCGGGTAAACCCTCCACAAACACTGGCGGGTAAACCAGCCCAAACTCCCTTTGCTTTAAAAAATGTGCCTCAAAAGGCCATCATTCCTTAAAATACTCAATCACATCCTGGATAATGGCGTCCAGGTCATTTAGAGGTTTAAATCCTATAAGCTTTCTTATTTTATCAATATTCGGACAACGTCTTTCCATGTCCTCAAAGCCCGGACCGTATGCCTTTTCATATGAAATATGCTCTATATCTGAAACGCTGCCAGTCATTTGCTTAACTTTCAGGGCCAGATCATTTATAGTAACTTCATTATCATTACCGATATTAAAAATATCTCCCTCTGCTTTACGTTCATTCATAAGTTTTATTATTGCATCAGTGACATCATAAACATGGGCAAAGCTTCTCGTCTGATTTCCATCCCCGTAAACCGTTAAAGGCTTTTCCAGCAATGCACTTTGTACAAATGTCGGCAAAACCATTCCATATTGTCCTGTCTGCCGTGGACCAACCGTATTAAAGAGACGGCCAATGACTACGGGCAGCTTTTTTTCATCGTAATAAGCAAGTGCAAAAAATTCATCTAATGTTTTAGAGCAGGCATATGCCCAACGTCTTTTTTTCACCGGACCCATAACACGATTATCATTTTCTGACAGAGAATGGTCCAGGTGCTTGCCGTATATTTCTGACGTAGATGCAATAAAAACCTTTTTCTTGAACCTGTTAGCCAATCTCAAAACCATCTCGGTCCCTTTCACGTTTATATCAAGGGTTTCCACGGGGTTATCCATTATATTTCTAACACCGACTGCCGCTGCAAGATGATAAACATGGTCGACTTTAAAAATCAGTTCATTCATTACAGATTCATTCAGAATGTTTTCGATAAAAATATGCAGTCTTTTATGATTTTGTATCTTTGAGAGGTTTTCAAGTTTTCCTGTCCAGAGATTGTCTATGATAAACACCTCATGTCCCATCTCCAACAATTTTTCCGATAAATGCGAACCGATAAATCCCGCGCCACCTGTGACTAATATTTTCATTTTCCTTCGCTCCACAATTACAGCTCCGCCCCTTCGATTACAAGCAATCGAACCAGGTATTTAATTGAATCAATTAGACAAATCCCGATCTCAGCGCTGCACAAAACAGGCAAATCACATTTATTTTTGTTTTATACCGCCGGGATATTATTAATTATGATAACTTTTCAAGGGCCCAATCCTCAATCTCAACTTCAAGGGAACGCATGAGAAGCTCGACAGATACAACTACCCTGTCTGATTTTCCCCTGTGTCGGATATAATAACCTGTGAGCCCCTGCAAAGGGCCTTCCATTATCATTACCCTGTCACCTTTTTCGACATAGCTGCGATTCTGCACAGTGCGATCGGTGTTATCCAGAATCATTAGTGAGGATATTTCATCCTCATTGGCAGGAACAGGGATCCCTTTAAAACTCACGATGCTAACTATACCAACGGTTTTTATAATATTGTGATATTCTTCAGGATACATATCAGACCGAACAAACACATAGCCCGGCAGCATAGGCACCTGAATCTTTTTACGACGATCCTTCCTTTTACTCATTATCTGAATTCTTGGAAGAAATGCCTCAATAGACTTTCTACAAAGCCCCTCATATACTTTTTGTTCAAAATGACTCCTGGAATGGACAGCATACCATCTGCTGCCTTCCGGTTCGAGCAGTTCAGGGTAAGATCTTGAATTAATTGATATATCATTCATAGTATATTATTACTTATCCAACTATACTGATGGACTGGCCGGAATGGCTTTCCAGTAACTTTTGACCTGTTAAAGTAGCTATCTTTTCCTTACTGACCCCTCTGTCTATCAGGCATTTAATATCCCTCTCAATATCATCAATCCGTGTTACAAGAACCGCATCCCAGTCCTGCTGCTTAAGTCGATCAAGATCAAAGACCTTATGCCCGAAGAAATCATCTTCATATTGCCTGTCATCAATTATTCCAACAAGTTGAAGACTTGTTGACTGCAGGTAGAGATAAGCCAGATCAGCCACCTCTTCAGCACCAAAAAAAAGTATATTGGTTATGCGGTCAGACTCCATTGCTCTGAATTTGTTTATTAAAAGATCTTTAATTTCCTTATAAAAATTCACTGAATACCTGAGATATTCGACAGTCAGCTTGCTTTTCTCTGCAAGCCCCTTGGGTGTTAGAAGATATATAACTCTGTTTCGGGGTATAGTTTTGACCTTGAAATACCCTTTTTTGACAAGTCTTTTCATGAAGGTATTAACTAATCCAAGCGAAAGATTCAATCTTCTTGAAAGCTCTCTCTGGCTTACGCTGCCATATCTATCAATTTCTCCCATTAACCGGAGAATATGTATATCTTCTTTATTCATTCAATTTATAAGACTAATAAAAACTTAATGCCCTGAAACATCAGGAAACAGGAATATAAACAATAATGTTCAAATTCTGAACAATTAAACGACCCGAGTGTTCAATAAATGAACAGTTTTGTCAAGCAAAAAGTAATAGTTAATATTGTTGATATTTAATAGACTGTGCTTAAAGCTTATCAAGCCAATATGATTTTAATGCAAGCTATGTGCCATATATGACCTGGCAGATTCATAAAATTTCACTGCAAATACCCCTCTAAAAACCGGACATTAAGGCTGTTCAAAAAACACCCCTTCAATCTGCAGATTTATTTTATCTGTTTCAAATTACCTGAAGGAGACTGAGACAATAAAATTCAAATATCGGGCCTGATATAAGATTATAACGCCCTCAAATAAGAAAAAAAGGAAGTAAATTATACTCTCTCGGCGGGTTTTTATGAAAGGTGAAAAAAAATTTATAGATGATCATTTCTCTAAAAGAAAAAACTTTAGAGATATTCTAATAATAGATATAAATGGTCGGGACGACTGGATTTGAACCAGCGACTCCCGCGTCCCGAACGCGGTGCTCTACCAGACTGAGCCACGTCCCGACATCAAATTTGATCATTATATGGATCGTCATAAAGCCACATTGACATCTTTTCCCGGATATATGAAGTCTTTTTCTGATGACGATCAGTTTTTTTTTCTTACACTATTTACATTCTTCCGGCAAGGAGAATTTATCAAGGATAAGATCCATAAAGACCTTCATCATCCTCGCTGTGGCACCCCAGATTATTTCCCTGTTAAATTCATAGGTTGGTGTGTGATAGATCTTTCCATCCAGTTCAAAAGTATCCCCTTTAATAGCTGGACTTGAAGGATGGAAAACCTTTAGTGGCACCGAAATAAGCCTTTCAACTTCATCATTGTTAATTATAAAGTCATAGGGATAAGGAATGAGACCAACAAAGGGATGAACTACGAAATTGGATACGAGAGTCAGGGTATCATCGATTCTACCCAATATCTCCACATCCTCTTTTGAAATACCGACTTCTTCACTGGCCTCTCTAAGCGCAGTCTCTTCAACTGATATATCTTTCTTGTCTACTGAACCGCCTGGAAATGAAATCTGGCCTTTATGCTCTTCGAGTTTATCGGTCCTTTTTGTAAACAGGATCTTGTATATCCCGCCATCTTCAAAAAGCGGAATAAGAACGCTTGCATGCCTGTAAGAAAACTTATCATCAGAGATTGACTTCGGGGTCCTGGTATTCAGGGCCTCCCTGATTATATAAGGAAGATTTGGATCACACATATTGGCAAAAATTATATAATAGGCCTAAAAAAAGCCTCTAAGGTTAAACAGAAATAATCTAATCAATTCCGTAAGTTTTAAAATAATCGTCAAATCTGTCTTTTAATTTTTCATCTATCAAAGAAAACCTGCCTTGAATCATCACCGGGATCTTTTCCTCGTAGAGATATCCTACAACTTCCCTTATCTTTGCTGCAGAATAGACAGGCACACCGCTGGCATCGACAAATTCCATAATGGCATTTTCCCCTTTTTGATCGAGGAGTAAAGAACCATCCTTTTCATAAACTGCAGTTGTCTGTTCTCTGTCAATCCCTATCCCAATCCCTGCTACCCGGCATTCAATGCCCCTGTCATGAGCTTCAGCTTTTATCTTGTCTAAAAGATCATATTTTGTGCCCATGGATGTAGCCACATCATCAACGACAAATATCCTGCAATCATTAAAAAAGGTGTTATTTACAAACATACCCTTCACTGCTGTCGCTTCACCATGTGTTTTTGCTTCCTTTCTATCATATTCAAAGAGAAGATCATATCCGTAATCCTCCCAAAGGGCTATTGAAGTCGCAAGAGCAATAGCGCTCCCCTTGTAGGAAGGCCCTAAAATTATATCCACGTCATTAACAATACCGCGAGATACAATCATGCCGGCAAAAATCCGCCCCATTTCAAGGCTCAATCTTCCTGTCCTGAACATGGCCATATTAACAAAATATGGAGTAGGGCGACCATCCTTTAATATAAGTTTTTCAGCAAAAAAAAGCGCTCCGGTCTCAGCCAGGACCCTGCTGAATCTTTTTTTGTATTCTTCCATAGATTTCATGCGCTGATATTAAACAAATTTTTTAAATGCGGCAACAACAATCCGCTTTTTCCAATGATTTCTTGACAAGATTACCCAAACAGGCTATCTTTCGTCATAATTATCGTCAAATCTGTTAGATAACTTAGGAGGTATAATCATGTCCGAGGAACAGGTTGCTGTTGTGGTAAAATTTTTTTCAAAGCCCAGTGTCGCAGCCCTTGAAATCACCAGCGGAACTATAAAAAAAGGTGACATATTGAGATACAAAGGTCATACCACAGATTTTACCGAAGAAGTTTTGAGCATGGAAATCGATAACCAGAGTGTTGATGAAGCAAAGGCAGGCGACCTCATAGGACTGAAGGTTAAGGAAAGAGTCAGAGAACACGACAAAGTCTATAAAGTAATTGAATAGGGCTGAATACTGCGATTAAAACCAAAAGGGGTGGCGAACATTCCCGGTTACGATTTGTCCTGACTGAAACTATTTTTACTTTCATTTAAAAACACACGTTTTCAGTTACTGGAATCTGCTAAACTGCAGCCGCACTTTACACATTTATTTTTCTTCGGCTGCTTGTAACCGCATTCAGGACACATTCTAAAATCCTCTAAGGAAATAATCCGCGTAGATTGATTAAAGTGCTTTTCTTCTTCAAACCACCCGCACTCCTGGATTTTAATAATACCCCCTGCTTCCTGAACTGCATCAGCATATTGCCTTGCATATTTCAATGTAACATCCTTCTTTATTACAACAGGCGCCCTCCTGACAATTTCATCTAAAGTTTCAGAAGGGACCCCCATCCGATACATTCTCTCCTTAAATTCTTCATCGCTTTTATTCAGTCCCTTGAATATCACGCGATATTTCTTAACCATAACACTCAACTTCTTTTTAGAGATTTAAATGAAAATAATTGTCAGGAACGACTACCCACATTTATGATTATTAGTCAAGTAATAAAATTATGCCATATATTCATAATAGATTTCTTGTACGAAAAAAAATCATTTTGACTCTTTTTTTAAAAAACAGCTACTATTAGTCCCCAATTTAAGATACTGTAATTTTGAATGCTTTTCTATCCGTTATTAATTAAAACAGTAGAATCAGGTTTTGAATTATTTATGTTTAGTCGTTATCTAACCCAGTATTTATTATGTTTTATATGACATGCCTGCAATTATAGCCATAGTCGGACGACCGAATGTCGGCAAGTCCACTTTATTTAATCGCATCTCAAGATCAAGGAGGGCACTGGTTGACGATCGTCCCGGCATTACGAGAGACCGCCTCTATGCCCCTGTTTCCTTTGAAGGAATTCCATTTACACTTGTTGATACAGGAGGTTTTGATGACACAGGGGATGATCCCTTGAGGCAGAAAATGAGTGAACAGGTAAAAAAGGCCATAAATGAAGCCGATAGAATAGTATTCATGGTTGATGGCCGACAGGGTTTGATGCCTGGAGACGAAGAAATAGCAAATATCTTACGCCGAAGCCAAAAAAAAACCTTTGTCGCAGTAAACAAAATTGACAGCCCTGAACATGATCAATTGAGCCTTGATTTTTACAGCTTGGGCATGGAATCTGTCTATCCCCTGTCAGCTGCACATGGATATGGTGTTGCAGGTCTTATGCAAGCCCTTACAATCGGTCTCCCCGCATCAGAAGAGATAAAGCCCGATGACAACCAGATTAGAATTGCTGTTCTCGGCAAGCCAAATGCAGGCAAATCCTCACTCATTAACCGGATTACAGGAATAGAACGACTCGTTGTCAGTGACCTGCCAGGCACAACACGCGATGCAGTAGATACACCTTTTTCCTGTCATGGGAAAGATTATCTCTTTATTGATACGGCCGGAATTAGAAAAAAGGCGAAGGTTAAAGAAAAGATTGAGAAATTTTCAATAATTAAGGCGCTCAAAAGTATTGATCGATGCCATATTGCTATTATCCTGCTGGATGCAACAAAAGGGGTAACAGAACAGGACGCCCGAATTTGCGGCTACGCCTTTGAACAGGCAAAAGGCATAGTTCTGGCTGTCAACAAATGGGATTTGATCAAGGGCAATATGAGAGAAATAAAAATACTGGATAACGAAATAGACAGGCAATTGAATTTTATTTCTTTCGCACCGAGGGTCAATCTTTCAGCGCTTACGGGCGAACGTGTGATGAAAATTTTCGAAAAAATTGACTCGATCTATTTGCAGTTTTCTCAAAGGATCGCAACATCGTCAGTTAACACTGCCATAAAGCAAATGATAGAAAAACATCCACCCCCGAGAGCAGGGCGAAGCAGGCTGAAATTTTTATATGCCACACAGGTACGAACCAAACCTCCAACATTTGTTGTATTCGTAAACAGGCCCGAAATGATACATTTCTCTTATGAAAGATTTCTGGTCAATCAAATTCGAAAACAATTTAAGATTGATTTGTCGCCAGTAAGGCTGAAATTCAAAAAAAATTCAGGATTACCGACTCTGGAAAAATAGTTGCAATCTAAGGTGCCTTTATCCAGCCGTTAACTCCAATTACTATTTCAGGATATACTTCGCTTGTGGTTTTTAGAACAATGGTATCTCTATAGCGACCATTATCCTCTTTGATATTATTAACAGTCAGTATATAACTGTTTTTACCTTCCTTCTCACTGTCTTCCAATTTTACATTTATATTCCTTCCGTCTCTGGCTTTAACCTCAACTATTTTGAAAGGGAATTCTTTCAGAGGTATAATCGTAACATAGGCCTTTATTGATTGCCCGACCATACCAAACAAAGACACTGACCTGGGGGATATCTCTGCAATTTGAGGTGCAGTTATGAAACCGCTGACGCCAATTGTGATTTCTGGACGGATTTTGCTTGTTGTTTTCAAAACAATGGTATCGTTATATCTGCCGCCATCCATTTTGATATTTTTTACAGTCAGAATATAGCCCTTTTTCCCCTCTTCCTTTAACTCTTCCATCTCAACATGAATATTACTGCCATCTTTGGCCCTGGCCTCGGTGATGGAAAAAGGATATTTTTCTTCTGCTATTATGTTTACTTTGCTGATAATTTCCTCTATCGAGCTTCCCCGCAATCTCACATAGTTTGGGGAAATTACCGCAAACTTTTCTACCATACCTTCGATATTCAGTATAATACGGGGATTATTCGGATCATCAGTACTCAATGTAACACTTTTTTTGAGAGTCCTGCCTCCATAACCGCTTGTATTTACCTTTATGGATACTTTTCCCTCGCCGCCGGCGGGAACTTGCCTTGTAAAAGAGGCAGCCGCACATCCTCATCCTGTGCCTACCTTAAGAATATTCAGTTCTGCAGTACCCTTATTCTGAATAATGAAACTGTGCTCAAGTACAGTGCCTTCCACAGCATTAACAAAATTGTATTGCGGTTCTTGAACAAAGGCTTTTGGTGACCCTTGTATTTGTTTTACATGATCATCAGCTGTGGATATTGAACAGAAAAGAAAAAGACTGGCAACAATGCCCATGACAGTTTTATATTTCATATTTGACGCTCCATATAATTAGAGTTTATTGTATGGCAATCTGCCTTGATGTCCATACCAGGTCAAGGAAAATTTAATCTGACTTAATAAATAGGTGTCCGCAGGCACAAAACTTTTCCTTTAAATATTTCCCATAATCATATATCATAAATTTAAATAATATGCTTAATATTTTACCCGTTACGACAAGTACAAAAATGCCATTATAACCCTGTTAATTTCAAGCAGTGCTGAAAATTGCCTTTTTCCACAGACTAAATGAACTACCCCGCAGCAAGCTAGGGGGAATCTTAAAAAGCATTGAACGACCCAAGGGGCGGGGACTTGTCTGCCTGAGGCAGGATCGAACCCTCGTCCGCCTTTCACCAGCCTCTGGATGGTTTACCAGCCTCTGGATGGTTTACCATCCTTTTACCAGCCTTCGGCTGGTTGGCTGGCTGGCGGATTGAAGTAATGATATAAACTCCGAACAGTATTAAGTGAAATAAAAATCAACAGTTATTTTCTCTAAATGCAATGGGACTCATTTTTGATAAAAATATTAATAAGTTATATGAGTCCTGGTATCAAACACCCCAGGGGCGGATTATTGACAAATCAATAGAGTGGCTTATAAAGAAATTGCTCGATCCCAGGCCGGGAGAAAGAATACTTGATATAGGATGTGGAACCGGGAATCATCTAATTATCTTTAATAAACTTGGGCTGGATCTAACCGGGATAGATGCCTCTCCGAACATGGTGGATAAGGCCAGATTACGACTGGGGCAACGCTGCACTTTTAAAACCGGCCGGGCTGAAGACCTGCCTTTTGATGATAACGAATTTGATTTTGCTGTTTTTATCAATTCACTTGAATTTCTGGATGACCCTCTTCAGGCCCTTAAAGAAGCAGGCAGGGTTACCAACAAAAAGGTATTCATTGGGGTCATTAACAGCATCTCCTGGACCGGTCTCCGTAATAAAATCCAGGGATGTATGGGGAATAATCTTTTTAACAATGCAAAATTCTATAATTTATGGCAGCTGAAATCTCTTTTAAAAAGGGCATACGGTCCTGTGCCGATCTCCTGGTGCAGCATCAAAAAAGATTCAACCCTGCTGGAAAACATGTATCCTTTTTCAAGTATAGATCTGAAGGCAATAAATTCTCCTTTCAGCCCATTTCTTGGCATGTCAGCCAGGATAGTTTACAAATATAAAACTGATAATCTTCTGCTCAGGTCAAAGCTGAAAAAAACACGCCAGTCATTAGTAGGAGTTAGAACTCTTGGTGACCTGAACCGAACTGACGGAGCGTATAAAGATGAAAGAAGCCTACCTTTATGAAAAACTTGAAAACAAAAGGGTCAGGTGTTTTTTATGCAGTCATAAATGCCTGATAAAAGACGGGGCTAAAGGAATTTGCGGAGTTCGGGAAAACCGGTCAGGCATACTCGTTAGCCTGGTATATGATAAAATAATAGCCTCGCACTGTGATCCCATTGAAAAAAAACCTCTTTTTCATTTTCTTCCAGGCACTTCCTCCTATTCAATAGCAACAGCTGGCTGCAACTTTAAGTGTTCATTCTGCCAGAATTCCGATATTTCCCAGTTGCCTTCAGATTATGGCAGAATAATGGGTAAAGAGATGAAACCTGAACAAATTGTTGAAGAAGCATTGAATACTCGCTCAGCTACCATCTCTTACACATATACCGAACCGACTGTCTATTTTGAGCTTTCACTTGATACTGCTCGATATGCAGTTTTGAAGGGATTAAAAAACGTTTTTGTTTCAAATGGATATATGACTGAAGATTGCCTGAAGGAAATATACCCTGATCTGCATGCCGCCAATATTGACCTGAAGGCCTTCAGCGATGAGTTTTACAAACAGCAATGCGGAGGGAGGCTTGAGCCCGTATTAAAAACCCTTGAGACAATTAATAAAATGGGTATTTGGCTGGAGGTTACCACGCTGTTGATTCCAGGCCTTAATGATTCGGAAGAGGAATTGAAGAGTATTGCCGGATTTTTAGCGAATCTGGATCCATCCATACCCTGGCATATAAGTCGCTTTCATCCTACCTACCGTTTAATGAATATCCCGCCAACATCCGCAGAGACCATCCGGAGGGCAAGGGAATACGGATATGAAGCAGGCCTCAAGTATGTTTATACTGGAAACCTTCCGGGAGATAATGGAGAAAATACCTTCTGCCACGAATGTGGAGAGATCTTAATAGACCGTTACGGATTCTATGTCACACAGAACAAAATCAAAAATAATCGATGCCCAAACTGTAATGCCGAAATCCCCGGTGTATGGACCTGATAAATAATTCAGTATATAATGGACAGCCTCAAAAATACAATTCAGTCATCTAAACTTGATGATGATCAGAAAAGGCCGTCAATATTTTACTTCCATCAGAAAAAGCCCGCCTGCAGGTGCCTTAAACCGCGCCAGTGTTCGGTCTTTCGATTCAAGAATGCCTTTAAAGTCGCCCGGAGATATCTTGCCCAAACCTGCATCAACAACTGTGCCCACAATATTTCTAACCATGTGCCTCAAAAAACCATCCGCCTCAAAAATCAAGAAAAGCAGGTGCTTCTCGGTTCTTTGAAGTTCCGCCCTTATAATTGATCTAACCGAATTAATAACACCGCTTCCTGAAGATTTAAACGAGCTAAAATCATGTTTACCCATTATTTTTCCAAGGCATTCGGACATCTTCACATGGTCCAGGGGCCTCCGGATATGCCATACATATTTCCGCCGGAATAAATCCGGCTGTTCTCTATTTAGTATCCTGTACTCATATATCTTGCTTTTGGCGCTGATCCTTGCATGGAAATCATGTGGGGCATATTCAGCGCTTTTTATTAGAATATCCTCAGGAAGAAGTGAATTAAGCCCTTTTTTGATTGCCTCCGTTCCGATATCCGACTGAGTCATGAAATTGCAGGTCTGGTTGATTGCATGCACCCCGGTATCAGTTCGTCCGGAAGCAATAAGCCTAACAGGTTCTCGGGTTATCATTCTTATTTTCTCTTCAACAACTTCCTGTATTGACAGACTGTTTTTCTGCCGCTGCCACCCATGATAGTTGCTCCCGTCATAGGACATTATCAATCTGATATTCCTGTAGACCATTTGATCATTTCTCCGAAATTTTTTGAGCTTCCCAAAGGCTTTTTTATAGACATTAAAAAAAAGGGGGGGTCAAAGAATGACCTCCCCTTTTGATTATAAACTAAAGACAGTATGAAAAAAACTTAGCGCTTTGAATATTGAAATCTGGCCCTTGCACCTGGTTGTCCATACTTTTTTCTTTCTTTCATTCTTGAGTCTCTCGTAAGAAACCCTTCCTTTTTAAGTGAATCACGCAATGCCGGGTCAGATCCAACAAGTGCCCTGCTTATGCCGTGCCTGATGGCGCCTGCCTGACCAAAAATACCCCCGCCCCGGACATTTACATATATATCAAACTTATCAAGCATATCAATGAGTTTAAGGGGTTTCAATACCGTTATCCTGTCAGATTCCCGAACCAGGTAGTCTTCAATGGGTTTTTTATTTACCACTATTCTGCCTTTACCAGGCTTCATCCAAACCCTGGCCACGGCGGTTTTTCTTTTTCCGGTGGCATAAAATTGTCCTTCTGCCATTTATATCTCCAATTCCTCAAGTTTTTGTGCCTGATGCGGATGATTTTCTCCAGCATAGACCTTTAACTTCTTCAGTTGACGACGGCCCAGGCTGTTTTTGGGAAGCATCCCCTTTACTGCAAAACGCAGGATATCAGCCGGATTTTTTTCAAGCAGTTTTTTTACAGGGGTCTCCTTTAAACCTCCCATATAACCACTGTGCCGGTAATAAACCTTTTCATTCCATTTGTTGCCGGTCAATTTTATCTTTTCAGCATTTACTACAACAATAAAATCACCTGTATCTGCATGCGGAGTGAATATCGGCTTGTTCTTACCTCTTAAACGCATGGCTATCTGTGTCGCCAGCCTGCCAAGGATCTTATCCTTTGCATCAACCAGGTACCAATTCCTGTCAATCTCATTTTCTTTTGCAACAAATGTCTTCATAAAACATCCTAAATCTATGACGCCTTCCAAAAAAGTTCAATCATGTATTATAGTTTTAATTTGCTCTAATTTCTATTTGATATAAACAGCCCTCATTTTTCAGGTTTATCTTCCTTGAGGCTTATCGAAGGACCCGCCCTGAATTTAATGAACCTGGAACTTTTTTAGAGACTGTCTGGAATTTGACTTTTATCAGGCGATCAAGTCTAAATAATTTTAAAAGAATTTTAAATAATAGAAAATTTGTTACATGTCAAGCAATTTCTAATTAAAAATTTATTGACAAATAATACAATCCCTGTTAACAAATTCCTTCGAGTGGCGCCCGTAGCTCAGTTGGATAGAGCGCCGGGCTTCGAACCCGTAGGTCGCAGGTTCGAGTCCTGCCGGGCGCGCCATAGAATTAAATATATCACAGGCCTGTAGCTCAGCTGGCAGAGCAGTTGACTCTTAATCAATTGGTCGTGGGTTCGAATCCCTCCAGGCCTACCAAGTTATTTTTGGGTTGGACTCTATGGGCATTATCCATCTTTCGTGCCCTTATTTACGCAATTGCAATCAAACTATATTAAAGGTCATTTACGCCCCTATTCCACCGGCAATAGCACCGACAGCAGCTTCAATGCTCAATGATCCTGTATTTAACACAAGGTCATAATTTACAGGATCCGCAATATCAGCATGAAAATTCTTCCTTACAAACGATCTGCGATCAGTTTCCGTCCTGCGAATTCTGCGTTTTGCCTCGTTAAGTGAAATTTCATACTTATTCATAAGATTTTGAATCCTGAGTTCCAAAGGAGCTGCCGTCCTGACCCTGAATGTATTTTTCGGATGAAGAACAAAATTTGCGCCCCCTCCTACTATGACAACTCCCCCTTTTTCTGCAAGAGCAAGCAGAACTCTCATAAGACGGCCCAAAGATTCACTGGGCCATAGATTTCTTTCATTAACATTAACAGTTATCCAGTCATCAATAAATGAAAGCTTCTTTTTATCAATTGTCTCAAAAAGGCTTGCTCTTATCTCGGCATTTTCCGCCATTTCCTGAATAAGCTTAAGATGCAGGACATCCAGGCCCAGCCGCTGGGCAATACCCTCGGCAACAAGTCTCCCTCGGCTTCCAGGCTCTCTGGAAATGGTTATGACCGGGATATGCACTGCCTTCTCCTGGTTCTCTTCAGTTTGAACTTTTTCCCATTTATGGACCTGCTCCTGAATCATCTGGTCGATTGAACGGCTTTTAGTCTTCATAATTTCTCCTTTTCTAACTGTTCACAGAATTCCCAATATGGTTCGCCAAAGGTGAGCATTACCATAACACAGGGAAAAGAACATAACATCGCAGGCTCCATTTAAATAGCATCCTAATTAAAATTCAAAAGCCTGAAAAGTGAAATCTAATCTTAGCGCAAGTATAACGCCTTGAAAATAAAGGCCTACATAAGTAGTTTTGATGTTTATACCCGATTATTTAAAAGGTGACAAGGCATAAAATAAAGATATGACAAAATCCATGCGATGATAATAATGATACCAGGTAAATATTGACCTCCCCGGATTAAGAGTAGTATAAAAATGGCACCTGAACTTTTCTTTTACATACGAACCTTAAACCCTTTAAATTGAGGTTATGAAATGACTTTAATGGAGTTTTCTCTAATTCCGCTGGATAAGGGAGCCAGCTTCAGCACTTACGTTGCAGGGACTCTTGCCATAGTTGACAAAAGCGGCCTCGACTACCGCCTGAATCCCATGGGGACTGTAGTTGAAGGAGAATGGGATGAACTTATGTCTTTACTTACTGATTGCTTTCAAGCACTTGAAAAAGAATCCGACCGAATCAGTCTTCAGGTGAAGTTTGACTACCGCAAAGGAGTAAGCAATGCCCTTGAGAAAAAAATCAAGAGCGTTGAAGCCAAAGCAGGAACTTCATTTAAGGTATAAAACTTTATTCACTCAAATATATTTGGGGGTAGCATGGGATTACGAACAAAAATCCTATCCGGATTTGTAATTTTAATTCTAATGTTGTTTGCCGCAGGCGCATGGTCGGTATATGAAATGACTTTCATGGGTTCCTCTGTTAAACGTCTCCTTGATGAAAATTATCGAAGTATAAATGCAGCAAGAATGATGATTGAGGCCCTTGAAAGAGAAGACAGCGCCATATTGCTTCTCATGTCCGGAAATGAAGAACAGGGCAAGCTAATTTT